>JAFEHB010000164.1_pt1 | contig 69070 bp, 68 predicted proteins | sample 9267121 | NCBI WGS metagenome assembly JAFEHB01 (sample SAMN17103336, study PRJNA684904) | human gut metagenome | isolation source: diarrhea sample from child under the age of five | host: Homo sapiens | place: South Africa: Mafikeng, Mafikeng Provincial Hospital | collected 2019-09 | reverse complement strand
AAGTGTGGTAACACATGGAGCTGACTGCTACTAATAGGGTGAGGGCTTGACCAACTAGTGAGAAAGCGGTCAAGACAGAATGGAAACAGAACGGAGTGAGTTTACTCACGGAGGGCTGTTTACAGACTGGATTGAACATTTGCGAGCAAATGACACCGAATGACGAAGTCATGAGGTGACCGATTTCGAACGGAAGCTTGGTTATTGATTCAGAAATGTCAACATGTATGTGGTTTTGAAGATACGATAGAAAAAAGCCAATGCTAGAGCAGATGAGTAATCTGTTGTATCATTGGTTTTTTTATTTCTTAAATATAGAATGGCGGACTGTATCTTTGAACTGTTTCAGTGTATACTGAGATAAAAACTAATAATAAATTTATACGTAAAGGATGAACATATGGAATTTTATAAGGTAAAAATAACCAGAAAAGGAACAAAACCACCTATTTGGAGACGCTGCCTTGTTCCTGCAGATATCACATTTGCACAGATGGCAGTTGTACTTGAAGAGATTCTGGAATATGAAACTTCATCTTTATATGAATTTGAATTTTTCCAGAAAAAAGTACGCATCCGGGAATGGACAGAAGACGGGGAAAGCGCAACCTGGCAATATGATTTTCAAAATGCAGCAGATACTTTCGTAAATGATCTGATGAATACAGAAAAATGGTTTACTTTCAGAATCCATGCAGAAGAAAAACTGCCAGAATATCGTGTAGATATTGAAAACAGAGTTAAGAAAGCGATATTAGATGAGGAAGACAAAGAAGTATGTTTTCCTGTAATCGTGAAAGAAGTAAGCAGAGAAGATGAAGAAATATGGACAGATGCATTAGAAAGAAATGCTTATCTTGAAGAGACTTTCAAACTGCAGGACGGAGAATCTGATTATCGCAGCTTCGAAGAAATTAAGGCAGATACAGAAAGCAATAAAATCCTCATAACCAGCACAAAGCCAGTAAGTTGGGAACTTCATAATAAACAATCCACTGATTCAATCATGAGAGAATTTACGGATAACTATCTGAATCCATTTATTGAACAAAAAATGGCAGAGCTTGAGCTGGAAGAAGAAGGAACCAGAAATCCAGATGTTAAAGAATACCTTCTTTCCTACAAAAAAGAAGATCTCGAAGAAAAAGCCAAAGAATTCAACATCACCTGCAGTGGCAGCACCAAAGAAGAACTTGCAGAGGAGATTGCGAAATATGTTTTGAGTCCGGAAGGAATGCGAGAGATTTTTCTTCAGGCAGATGAATGGGAAGCAGATGCATTTGAGGCAGTCCTGGACAAGAACTGTTTTCTTGCAGAAGAAACAGACTGGATCAAACTTGGCTGGCTCAGCGATGCAGGATATGTGGTTTCCTACAGCGACCATTATGCCGAAGTTCCGAAAGCAGTTATTTCCTTATATAAAGAGATCAACACTCCGGAATTCCGCAAATTATGCAGACAGGTAAGCTGGATGCGTTCCTGCCAGACTATGCTCGGATTTATTTATGCGATCGCGCCATTAAAGATCGTATACCGCATGTATCGCAGAAGACCAGATTACAAGGTAAGCTATGACGAATTCCTTGAAATCTTGAAACAGGTTCCGGAAAACGACAATATGTGCATCGTCCGCGATGACAAAATGATCCTCAAAACAGTACTTCGCGAAAACCTTTATGAACGGATCGAAGAGTATCAGGGAGACAGAGAATTCTATATGCCGTCACCGGAAGAAGTGCTGGACTATGCAAAACACGGCTACCCATCCCAGGATCCGGCATATAAAAAACTTGAAAACTTCCTGAGAGAAGAACTTCATCAGAATACAGCTCAGATCACAGAGCTGATGTACATTGTGTTCAAAGAGTTTTCTATGGATGGAATGCTTTCTGATATCACAGAAGAGTTTAAGAACAGAAATGTTGTGTTTGAATCAGATAAACAGATGGAAACTTTTGCTTCTATCATGACAAATGTAAATAATAACACAAGAATGCTGGATTTCCGTGGATATACACCGAATGAGATCGCACGTATGTCCGCATCGGAAAGAACGATTCCGTCAATCGTTCCGATGGGAAGCATAGCAAATAAGACTTTTGTTCCGTCAAATATGGCAACAAAGAAAATCTATCCAAACGATCCATGCCCATGCGGAAGCGGTAAGAAATACAAGAAATGCTGTGGCAGAAAGTAAGAAAGGACAGGCTTTAAAATATGAAGTTATTGATCGTGCGTCACGGTGATCCGGATTACACCATAGATTCCCTGACAGAAAAAGGCTGGAAAGAAGTTGAATTTCTTTCTGAGAAACTTTCAAAACTTGATATCAAAGATTTTTATGTGTCACCGCTCGGCAGAGCCAAAGACACCGCATCTCTTACTCTCAAAAAAATGAACCGAACAGCGACAGAATGTGACTGGCTCAGAGAGTTTGATGTTCTGATCGACCGTCCGGATGTAACGGACCGCAAGATCATTCTCTGGGATTGGCTTCCACAGGACTGGAGCATGGACGAGCGTTTTTATCAGTATGATCACTGGTTTGAAAATGAACGCCTCCAGGCAGCAGATACAAAAAAACATTACGACTATGTCACAGGAGAATTTGATAAGCTTCTCGCAGAACATGGTTATGTCAGAGAAGGACACTACTACAGAGTCGAAAAAGCAAACAACGATACCATCGTTTTCTTCTGCCATTTCGGCCTGGAATGTGTGCTTCTGAGCCATCTGATGAGCGTATCCCCAATGGTCCTCTGGCACGGAGCCGCCGCTGCGCCAAGTTCCGTAACGACCGTAACAACAGAAGAAAGACGCAAAGGAATCGCAAGTTTCAGAATGAATTCCTTCGGCGACATTTCCCACCTTTACGCAAACAACGAACCGCCTGCCTTTGCAGCGAGATTCTGCGAATGCTACGATAATAAAGAAGAAAGACACGATTAAATAAATAATGAAATAATTCACAAATGCTGATGGACGAACAAAATCCATCAGCATTTTTCTTTGAAAGTAAAACTTATCGTTGTGTTCGATAGTCATTTGGTGAGCAGTGATATTTTTCCTGAAATTTCTTATAGAAGAAACTGATATTCTCATAACCGGCTTCATTTGCGACGGCGGTGACGGACAGAGTCGTTGTTCGCAGCATCGTGGCGGCGAATTGGAGCTTTTGCTCCTGAATAAGCTGGATATATGTGTAACCAGTGTATTTCTTCAGAAGGATAGAGACATAATTTGGGCTGATATGGAAAAATTCGGCTACTTTTTCCTGCGTGCAGGTTCGAAAATTATTCTGAATATAGCGGATCATGGAAACAACAGGCATCAGTCCGGTGGAGTCACGGTCTTTGGTCAGGTCATTCTCGTAAACATTGATAAGTTCTGCAATGATAAGGTAAAATAAATGAAAGATGATATCGTTTGTGTTTACGGAAGGATCCAGAAATTCACAGAAAAGCTCTGAAAAAAACAGAGGGATCCGTCGGTCATTTTCGGAATGGAACAGCAGATAATGGTCATGGTTCGTCTGTTCATTGATCGCATTAATAAAAAAGCGCGATAATACACTGTCTTTGGATAACTGTGAAAACATATGATCCCGGAGAAAGTTTTTGTGTATCAGGATACTGATCATAATGTCATCTTTACCGAGAGATTCAATAGAGTGAGGACAGTCGGTGTCGATCAGGAGTACCTGGTCTTTTTTCAGAATCACAGGTTTTCCGTCAATGTGCTGCGGACATTTGCCGGAATATACATAGTTGATCTCAATGTGGGAATGGACATGCTCCGGGACTGGATTAAACCGGGAATTCCTTTTGATAGAAATATCCTGAAAGCCCACAGGAATATCAAAAAGATCCGGCGTTACGGGATTTTCACCGTGCATGGAACCGAGGAGCGGATTATCAAGGTACATACGGTAAACTTCTCGTCCGTGGATCATCACTTTGGGCAGGGCATTCCATCCGTCGAAGCAGTGACCGGACTGATAGTGCTTTTCACTGTCTGACAGTTTGGTGAGATAGTGGTGCAGAGAATTGATATTCATGGAATCACTCCTTCTGATTTTGTTACAAAAACTATATCAGATTGTGTGGATTTGGTCAATGAATGGTGATGAAACCGTTATTTTATATAAGAGAAAAAATAACTATAATTACCTCATCAAATAAAAAAAGAGAGGGAAGAAACATGGCAAAAGCAGATTATACACAGCTTGCACAGGAAGTTGTAGCAGCTGTGGGCGGTAAAGAAAATATCGTCAGTGTTGCAAACTGTATGACTCGTCTTCGATTCGTTCTGAAAGATGACACGATTCCGGACAAAGAAAAAGTAGCCGCGATCAAAGGTGTTCGAGGCGTGATGAACCAGGGCGGACAGTATCAGGTCGTCATCGGCACACACGTAAACGAAGTGATCAAAGATGTAAGAAAAGTGGCTGGAATTTCGGACGGAGGCATCAATAAAGAAGATCTAAAACTCATCAAGAATGATAGCCTTTGGAATCGTTTTTTCAAAACAATTTCCGGCTGTATCATGCCGATGCTTGGACCGATGATCGCAGGTGGTATCATCAAAGGTCTGCTTGTAATTCTCGTTACACTTGGTGTATTGACGAATACAGATGGAACCTATCTCGTTCTGTATGCAGCCGGTGATGCAATCATGTATTTCATGCCGATCATTGTCGGATTTACCTGCGGAAAAGTGTTTGACTGCAATCCATATGTAACGGCTGTAATTGGCGCGGCATTTTTGTATCCGAATCTGGTTACAGCAGTGGCTGCCGAAGGTGGAATTTCCTTCCTTAAGATCCCGGTTGCCGCAGCAACGTATTCCAATACATTTTTACCGATCGTACTTGCTGGTTTTGTTGCATCAAAGCTGGAAAAACTGGCAAAGAAATTTATTCCGACCATGCTTCAGATGATGCTGGTACCGACATTCGTACTTGCGATCACAGTACCGTTAAGCTGGCTGGTGATCGGACCGGTTATGAATACTGTTTCCGGATGGCTTTCCAATATTGTTTTTGGTGTCTTTAATGTAAGTCCGCTGATTGGTGGTGTACTGATCGGTGCATTCTGGCAGCTAATGGTATTACTTGGACTTCACGCAGCATTTATTCCGATTCTGATGAACAACTTCTTTACAATGGGAAGTGATCCGGTAAATGCGATTATGGGACTTACTGTATGGGCACTGGCTGGTGTAACTCTTGGTTATGCACTGAAAAACAAAGATCCTGAGAAAAAAAGCATTGGTTTTGGTAGTCTGGCATCTGCACTTTGTGGTGTAACAGAGCCTGCGATTTATTCCATTGCGCTTCCAAACATTAAATTATTTGTCTGTGCATGGATCGGCGGTGGTATCAGTGGTGGTATCTTCGGAGCACTTGGCGGAAGAATGTATGCTGTAGCCGGTGATGGACTTTTTCGTATCCCGGCAATGATTAATCCGGAAGGACTTGATGTAAGCTTTTATGGATTTATTGCATGTGCGTTACTTGCATTTGCTGTATCCGCAATTCTTGCTTTTATCATAGCAGATGCAGGAAAGAAAACAGTTGCAGCAGAACCAGTTTCACAGCCGGAAAACAAACCGGTAGAAACAATCACAGCAAAAGAAGCACATACCATTTACGCACCGGTTTCCGGTAAAGTCATCGATAGAACCGACATCCCGGATGAAACATTTGCTTCCGGAGCAATGGGCGACGGTGCCGGCATTGACCCGGCAGAAGGCGTTGTTACTGCTCCTTTTGACGGAGAAGTGGTTTCTGTTATGGATACCGGACATGCAGTAGGCCTTGTTTCAGAAGACGGAATGGAACTTCTGATCCATGTAGGTGTAGATACCGTCAAGATGAACGGCGAAGGTTTTTACATGCTTGCAAAAGAAGGACAGAAAGTAAAGACCGGAGAAAAACTACTCGAGTTCGATATCGACAAGATCCGCAAAGCAGGATTCAGCCCGGTCACAGCAGTCCTTGTGACAAACAGTGATGATTATAAAGAAGTAAAAATCCTTTCACGTGATGTGAAAGCAACTGACAGATTATTAAAAGTAGATTGAGTATAACGGAGGATTCTGATGAACAATTATCTTTACCCATTTTTCTGGCTTCATGGAGAAGAACATAGTGTACTTGAAGAATGTATGGAAAAGATTGCCGGATCAGGCATGAAAGGAGCCTGCCTGGAAGCGCGCCCGCATCCTGATTTTGTAGGAGATGGATGGTGGAGTGATGTTTCTTTTATCATAGAGAAAGCAAAAGAGCTGGATATGAAGCTGTGGATTCTGGACGATTCTCATTTTCCGACAGGGTACGCAAATGGAAGAGTGAAAGAAGATTATCCACAGTATCTGAAACGCTATCTTGATATGCGCCGCTATGATGTACAGGGACCTATGAAACGCGCCAGAATTGATTTTTCACTTCTCAAAGGCAGACCGTGGGATAAACCGGATCCGGATCAGAAGATTCTCAAAGTTCTTTTTGCACCGAGAGTTACACAGGAAAATGTGGATGGAGATCCGATCGATGCGGAGAGACTGGTAGATATTACCGCACAGATCAACATGGATACACGCCTTCTGACGCTGGATGTGCCGGAGGGAGCCTGGAGCATTTTTGTAGTGTACACGACCAGCAAAGGCGGCGAAGATGCGACAAAAGATTATCTGAATCCTCTTGTTAAAGAAGCAACAGAAGTTCTGATCGAGGAAGTCTATGAACCTCATTATCAGCACTTCAAAGATGAGTTTGGTAAAACAATCCAAGGATTTTTCTCCGACGAGCCGCGTTTTGGAAATATCAAAGGAACTGATGGATATATCGGCAGACCGGACATGGTGCTTCCGTGGAGGGACGGTCTGGAGAAAGAACTTGGATTTGATGAAAAATACCTTCCACTGCTCTGGACAGACGCAGAAGGGTTGGAAAAGGATATCCGTTTCCAGTATATGGATGTTGTCACAGAACTGTACAGCAAAAACTTTACAAAGGTTCTGGCTGACTGGTGTCATGCACATGGTGTCTGGTATCTGGGCCATACGATCGAGGATAATGGTGCGCATGCACGTCTGGGATATGGAACAGGGCACTATTTCCGTGGACAGGCAGATATGGATTTTGCAGGTATCGATGTGATTGGTGGGCAGATTGTTCCAGGCATGAATTATCATCATGATGCATTTAATACAGGTGGCAGTAACGGTGAATTTTATCACTATGTACTTGCAAAACTGGCTTCTTCAGCGGCACATCTTGATCCTCGCAAAAAGGGACGTGCGATGTGTGAAGCGTTTGGCGCATATGGATGGAATGAAGGTCTTAAGACGATGAAGTGGATTGCAGATCACCTTCTGGTGCGTGGTATCAACTGTTTGGTTCCACATGCTTTTGACCCGAAAAAATTTCCTGATTTTGACTGCCCGCCGCATTTCTATGCACATGGTCACAACCCACAGTTCCGGTACTTCAAAGTGTTTAGTGATTATGTAAACCGTATTGCTGATATCTTTCGTGACGGTGTTTATCCATCAGAAACAGGTCTGTTTTATCCGGCGGAACTGGAATGGGGCGGGGCATATATGCCGGTAGAAAAACCTGCCCGTGAGCTGACAACACATCAGGTTCCATTTGATCTTGTGACAAGAGACTGGCTTCTGGAAGCTGCTGTTAGGGAAGGCTTTTATGAGATCAATGGTCGTCAGATGAAGACTTTGGTGATTCCATATGCAGAGAATCTTCCGGCAGATATAGTTTCTGTCTTGGAAAAAATGCTTCGAAACCGTGTGAAAGTATACTTCCTGGATAAACTTCCAGAGGGAATGACAGGTGTGAATAAAGATCCGAAAAAATTTGATTTTGTGCTGGCACATGCGGAAGTAATTTCTTTAAAAGCACTTGGAAATACACTCGCAGACAGCAAAAAAGTGTTGTTCTCCGAGGAGCAGCCGGATCTGGTGGTCGGGGAATATCAGAAAAATGGTGAGAACTATTTTATGATCTTCAATGAAAATATCGGCAGGACGATTACAACAGAAGTGACCGTAACCTGTGGTGGAACGATCATGAGATATGATGCTTTTTCCGGAAAAACTTATGCCGTGGACATGACAGAAAATGGAAGATGCAGGATCAGTTTTGCACCGTATGAATCCATAATTCTTGTGGCAGGTGAAAAAAATATGGCAGCAGAACCTTTGTATAAAGCATCCGAAGAAACGCTGAATTTACCGGAAAAATGGGCGGTAAGTTTTGCAGACAGCCTTTCTTATCCAGAGTTTAAGGAGAACGTTCCGGCAGATACACTCTGCTGTGTGCAGGAAATTTCCGGATGGGAAAAGAAGGCGGGAACGCTGCGGTTTGAGGGAAGTATAAGGATGGATGAAGCAGTTCATGCAGAGCTTGATCTGGGAGAGGTGTTTGAGATAGCAGAGGTGTTTGTCAATGGAATTTCGGCAGGAGTACGGCTTTGCAAACCATATCGCTTTGATCTGAAAGATCTTCTGGTGCAGGGAGAAAATCAGATAAAAATAGAAGTAACAAATTGTCTTGGAACAGCGCTTCGAGATCCGATCAGTCATTATCTTATGATCGAACCATTTGGAATCGAAGGACCGGTAACTTTGAAAAAACATAGTCAGAATTCAGATTTGGAGGCAGGAAGATGAGTTTTCCAGAGAACTTTTTATGGGGCGGCGCGACAGCCGCAAATCAGTGCGAAGGTGCATATAATGAGGGCGGAAGAGGGCTTGCGAATGTAGATGTGTGCCCGGCAGGAAAAGACCGTTTTCCGGTATGCCTTGGCAAATTAAAAATGCTGGAGCCAGACAATGAACACTATTATCCGGCAATGGAGGCCATTGATATGTATCACCATTTCCGCGAAGATATCGCAATGTTTGGGGAAATGGGGTTTAAGACATACAGAATGTCTATCGCATGGACAAGGATTTTTCCGAATGGAGATGAGGAAGAGCCGAATGAGGAAGGACTTCGTTTTTACGAGGAGGTTTTTAAAGAATGCCGTAAATATGGTATTGAACCGTTGGTTACGATCACACATTTTGACTGTCCGATTCATCTCATTAAGAAGTATGGTGGCTGGAAAAACCGTAAACTGATTGATTTTTACAAGAAACTGGTGACAGTGCTTTTTACCAGATATAAGGGACTTGTAAGGTATTGGCTGACTTTTAATGAAATCAATATGATTCTTCATCTTCCATTTATGGGAGCCGGACTGGTGTTTGAGGAAGGCGAAAATGAAACACTTTCCAAATATCTGGCAGCGCATCATGAACTGGTTGCTTCTGCGGAAGCGACAAAGATCGCGCATGAGATTGATCCGGAGAATAAAGTCGGATGTATGCTGGCGGCAGGAATGACATATCCTTACAGTTGTAATCCGGAGGATGTCTGGAAATCCATGCAGAAAGACCGGGAAAATTATTTCTTCATCGATGTTCAGGCGAGAGGAGAATATCCGGCTTATGCGAAAAAATTCTTTGAGAGAGAAGGAATTGTACTGGATATGACACCGGAAGATGAGAAGATCCTGAAGGAAAATACCGTAGACTTTGTATCTTTTTCCTATTATTCTTCCAGATGTACAAGTGCGGATGAAAACATTGAAAAAACAAACGGAAATGTTTTTGCTACAGTAAAAAATCCTTATCTGAAAGCCAGCGAATGGGGCTGGCAGATTGATCCGCTGGGACTTCGCTGTACTCTAAATGCACTGTATGACAGATACCAGAAACCGCTTTTTATTGTAGAAAATGGTCTGGGGGCAGTGGACGAACCGAATGAAAATGGTTATGTCGAAGACGATTACCGTATCGCATATTTAAGAGAGCATATCAAGGCAATGAAAGCTGCGATCGAGGAAGACGGTGTAGACCTTCTCGGCTACACTTCCTGGGGCTGCATCGACCTGGTAAGTGCTTCCACAGGTGAGATGAAGAAACGCTACGGTTTCATCTATGTAGATAAAGACGACCAGGGCAACGGAACCCTCAAAAGAACTCCAAAGAAATCCTTTTACTGGTACAAGAAAGTAATTGCCTCCAGTGGAGAAGATCTGGATTAAGCTCAATATAAAATAAAGAAACCTGTCAGTGGTGTGAAAAACGCCGCGGGCAGGTTTTTTTGACTCCAAAACAGAAAACAAAAATCAAATTGCGAAAGAGTAAAATAGATAATATAATAAATACTATCAAAAAGTGCTGAACGGGGATTTGAAAATGGAGAATACAGGAATCAATCTAAAAGTTATATCGGAAATAAGACATTTTGCAGAAATATATCAGGTAAAAAAGGTACTTTTATTTGGATCGCGTGCGCGGGGAGATTTTAGAAGAACCAGTGACATTGATCTGGCGGTAAGTGGCGGAGATTTTAACAGATTTGCTTTGGATGTAGACGAAGAAACAAGTACATTGCTGGAATATGACATTGTAAATCTGGATGCTGAAATGCAGGATGAACTACGAGAATCGATAGAGAAGGAAGGGCGGATATTATATGAAAAAATATGAAAATTTTTGTTCCTCGTTAGGAAACATGAAAGATATTTATAATTATAAAGAACCATATGATAATGTTGTACTTACCGGATTGGTAGGATTATATGAGATTACATTTGAACAGTCATGGAAAATGATGAAGGAAATCCTGCAGAATCATGGATACGAAGAAGGCGCAACCGGATCTCCTAAAATTATTCTGAAAACAGCTTATAAGGCAGGCATGATAAAAGATGAAGAACTGTGGCTGAGGGCATTACAGGCGAGAAATAATGTAACGCATTCTTATAATCAGAAAATTGCATTAAGCATTGTTTCTGAAGCAAAAACCGAATTTTATAAAATGTTCGTTGACTTAAAAGAAGAAGTTGAAAGTGTCTGGTTATAAAAATATTGTAGATTAACTATAACAAAAAGAATGGAGAAAACATTTGATTTCAAAGACAATGCAAACAATCTTACATGCACTATCTTATGGAAATATAGAGGTGGAGGCGTCGCGGCGGCTGGCGGATATTAAGAAGCTGGATGCGATGCGTATATTTGTGAAGAAACTGGATACAAAAGTGTATAATGGAGCTTATGAAGTACCTGTGCGGCTGTATTTTCCGAGCGAGGAAGCTATGAGCGGGGAGCCTGTGGATGGAGAAAAATATCCGGTTCTGCTCTTTTTTCATGGCGGCGGCTGGGTGACAGAAAGTGTGGAGAATTATGACCGCGTATGCAGCAGGATGGCGCAGTCTACAGGGCATATCGTGATGTCTGTGGAGTATCGTCTTGCACCGGAATATCATTTCCCGGTTCCGCTGGAGGACTGTTATGCGGCGGCGAAAGCACTTTATACAGGCAGACTGATCCTTCCGGCTGATCCGGACAGAATCACGATCATTGGAGACAGCGCAGGAGGAAATCTTGCGGCGGCGGTCTGCCTTCTTGCAAGAGAACGAGGAGAGTTCATGCCACGGAAACAGATCCTGATCTATCCAGCATTGAACAACTGTTATACAGAAGAATCCCCCTATAGATCCGTGCAGGAAAATGGCGAAGGCTATCTCCTCACAGCAGTCAAAATGGAAGATTATCTCAAATTATATGAGAGCAGTCCAGATGACAGACAGAACCCATATTTCGCACCGATCCTCGAAAAAGACCTCTCCCATATGCCGGATACGTTGATCCTTACCGCAGAGTTTGATCCCCTGCGGGACGAAGGAGAAGCATACGGTAAACGCCTGGAAGAAGCGGGAAATTATGTGGAAGTGTACAGGATCCCGGAAGCACTTCACGGCTATTTTGCACTGGGGATCCGGTTCCTTCATGTGCAGGAAAGCTTTGAGATCATGAATAAGTTTTTGGAGAAAGAAGCGGATAAAACGTGGAAACAGGATATTCAAAATGGAGAAAATTAGATAACGCGGCACTGGCTTTTCCGCTGGTGACGGGGAAGAATGACAGCAGGGTTTTCCGGTTTTACTGCCAGCTGAAAGAAGAGGTAGATCCGGATATTCTGCAGAAAGCACTGGATCAGGCAATGGAGAAATATCCACTGTTCCAGGCGGTGCTCCGCAAGGGTTTGTTCTGGTTTTATCTGGAGCGAAGAGACATCCGGGCAGTCGTAAAACCGGAGAAAAAACCACCGTGCAGCCAGCTCTATATACCGGATCAGAAGTCGCTTCTGTTTCGCGTGAGCTACCACAGAAACCGGATCAATTTCGAGGTTTATCATGCACTGACAGACGGAACAGGAGCGATGAATTTCGTTACAGAACTGGTTCAGGATTACCTGATCCTGGCACATCCTGAAGATAAACTTCCATGGATCGAACTGGCAGATGAGGCGACTCCCGGCGAGCAGGAAGAGGACAGTTTTTCACAGTATTATTCGTCAAAAATCCCAAAAAACAAAGAGAAAAAACCACCGGCAGTGCAGCTGAAAGGAGAGAAACTGATTCACTCCGATATGCAGATCACGGAAGTCATTTTTTCGGTGAAAGAGATTCTGGCAAAAGCCCGTTCTTATAGTGTGTCGATCACGATATTTCTGACTGCACTTCTGCTTCGCGCGATTCATGAGGATATCCCGAAGAACCAGCAGAAGCGCCCGATCACACTGATGATCCCGGTCAATCTGCGTAATTATTTTCCATCACAGTCAATGGGAAATTTCTTTGGCTGGATCGAAGTAGGCTATAAATTTGAGGAAAGTACAACTTTCGAACAGCTTCTGCAATCCGTAAAAGACCAGTTTAAAGAAAAACTTCAGAAAGACAGGATCGCAATGGATATGAACGGTTATGTCCGTCTGGAAAAGAATCCGTTCATACGTGCAGTCCCACTGGAGATCAAACGATATTTCCTCATTGCAGGTGCAAATCTGGGAGGAAGAAGTATTACAGCAGTATATTCCAATATCGGAATTCTCAAATTCCCTCCGGAATATAAGAAATATATTGACAGGTTCGGTATCTTTGCAAGCACGAATTCCCTGCAGGTCTGCTCCTGTTCTTATGAAGATCAGTTTGTGGTAGATTTTACCTCTAAGATACCGGATGACAGGATCCAGAAAAACTTTGTCCGCATGCTGAAAGAAGAGGGGATTTCCTGCAAAGAAGAAAAAAATGAATTCCCGGGATGCGGTGAAAAACAAAAAAAAGAGGACAGAAAAGTGATGCAGACTTTCACATTTTTGTGCCTGGCAGTTGCTGTGATCTGCGGCATGTTCAACTATCTGATGCTCGGAACACTGAACTGGTTCTGGTTCGCGTCAGCAGGCTGTTTCTGTGCATGGCTGGTGGTTCATGTGGCTTATCTGAAGCGAAGAAACATCCTCAAGAATGAAATGTGGCAGCTTCTGATCATAACGGTTTTATGTGTTTTGTGGGATCATTTTACGGGATGGCATGGCTGGTCGATCGACTTCGTATTTCCATTCGGAGCACTGGCAGTCCTGGGTTCGATCCCTGTGATCGCAAAGATCAACCATCTGGAAAGAGAAGAATATCTGTATTATCTGATACAATCCGCAGGTATAGGATGTATTCCTGCAATCCTGACCGCAGTCGGCCTCATTACTTACACCTGGCCGTCTGTATTAAGTGCAGGGATCAGCTTTCTGACGCTGGCAGGTTTGTTTATTTTTCAGAAAAAGGACATGTTGCGTGAATTCAGAAAGAAATTAAGAATATAAAAAATTAAAAAGGGAAAGAAAAATATGGGACAGGAAAAAGCGTTACCATGGAAAAACTGGGAAGTAGTTAAGCTTATCGGAAAAGGAACGTATGGAGATGTCTATGAAATCCGGAAAGAGAATACCCAATATGCTGCCAGAGCGGCATTGAAAGTAATTCACGTATCGCTTGATGAGCAGAAAAGGCGAGAACTGGAATCCGAAAGGATTTCACTGGCATCGTATTTACAGGAAACGCAGGCGAATATTACTTCAGAGATTAATATTATGGAATCTTTGAAAAGTGCATCACATATTGTGGCGATTGAGGATTCTGAAATTCAGGAAGAACCTGATGGGTGGACTCTTTTTATAAGGATGGAACTTCTTAAAAGTCTGGTGCAGCTTCGAAGCGAAAGAAACCTTACAATGAAAGAAATCCTGAAACTGGGACTTGATCTGTGCGATGGGCTGCAGGCATGCAGGAAAAAAGGTGTTATACACAGAGATATCAAACCAGCCAATATTTTTATTTCAGAGTTTGGGGAGTATAAATTAGGCGATTTTGGAATTTCCAAACAGTTGGAACATACGATGTCAGGGTCTACGCGGGCAGGAACTGAAAGCTATATGGCTCCGGAAGTTTTTTACGGAAAAGTGTATGATGCTACGGTAGATCTTTACTCTCTGGGGATTGTTTTATACCAGCTTGCAAATAAGGGAAAGTTGCCGTTTGTGCCACCGGATCGGGAAGTTGTGTCATACAGTGATGTGACAAAGGCAAAGCAGAGACGTCTAAAAGGAGAGATACTTCCAGACCCGGCAATGGGAGGCCATGTACTTGGCGATATTCTGCGGAAGGCATGTGCAGTTAATCCGAGAGATCGATACCAGAGTCCGCAGGAAATGTATGAAGAACTAGAAAAGCTTTTACAAAGCTATGACCAGAACCAGAAAGACCAGGAAACAGCAAAAGTTTCAGAAAAAGAAAGAGCAGAAGAAGACATTCATTTTTTCTCCGGATTGGAAGATGATTTGGAGAAAACAGAAGCAGAGAAAACAGAATCAGTGAAACCGGAACGGGTGATAGTACAGCCGGTGGAACCGGAGAATAAAACCCCGAAAACTCCAAAGAAATCCTCCAAAATGCCAGCGATAATCGGCATTCTGTGTATTGCGGGAATTGCAATTGCTGCATTTGGCTATATGAGAATGGGAAATTCACAGAAAATCGAATCGAAAGAGAATCAGGAAGTATCGGCAACTGCCATTCCGACAATAAGTGCAGCACCAACGGAAGCTCCGATAGAAACTCCAACAGAAGCCCCTGTTCCGACAGTTGAAATCTCCCCAACAGAAGCTGCATTGGAGGAAAATACAGAAGAAACGGATTGGTTCAACGATTTTGACAACAGAGATTCGGAAGAGACAGACTGGTTTGATGACTGGAACTATGACGAGAATGGAAATAAGGTAAATTAAAAATATCCACTTTACAATAAGGAGAAAAACAATGTTAGAATGTGATTATGAAGTAAAACAGATCGATGGAGACTATGCACATCTGCAGAGGATTGACAGACCAGAGGAGGAACTTAAGCTGGTGGCGAGGGCGCTTCTGCCGATGGAGATTTATGAGGGATGTATCCTTCATTATGAGATGATGCAGTACTCTATGAAATAGATCCGGGAGATACGAGTAAGATGGAACAGTATTACTACAACTACATGGATAAACAGAAGCAGGCGGCGTATCATGCCATGCTGCAGGGAATCCGCGGACTGGCGGATGAATTTCAGATTCCGGCACTGGATGCAGATGCTCTATATGATGTATTTTTTCAGCTGAGGCTGGATCATCCGGAGATTTTCTGGGCAACCGGATACAAGTACCGCTACTACAAAGACTCACCGAATATCATCTTTATCCCGGAATATCTCTTCGAAAAAAGTAAGATCAAAGAACACCAGAAGGCAATGACCGCACGGGTAGACAAGCTCGTGCGGCCTGCCAAAAACCTGTCCGAATGGGAAAAGGAAAAATATGTCCACGATTTTATCTGCGAAAACATCCGCTACGATAAACTCAAGAAACCATATTCTCACGAGATCATAGGACCGCTCGGACAGGGAGTGGGTGTCTGTGAGGGAATCGCCAAGGCGGTCAAAGTCCTTCTCGATGAGCTTGGTGTCTGGTGCGTCATCGCAATCTGCGGAAACAATCCGGATAAGGGGATCAAATACCGCCACACCTGGAATATCGTCAAAGTCGGCGGCGTATATTATCATCTGGATGCGACTTTTGACAACACCCTTGGAAAGAGCGACCAGGTGCAGGATATCCGCTACGATTACTTTAATCTTGACGATAAGAGTATTTTCCGGGATCATGAGCCTCTGATCGCACCGGCACCACACTGCACAGATCACGAACATTTTTACTACAAAGAAAAGAAACTTTCCTTTACGAAGCAGGAAGATGTCTACAAGCGCTCCCTGCAGGCTGCAAAGAAAGGCAAAACACTCACCTTCCACTGGCGTGGCGGCTATCTTACCAGAGAAGTACTGAAGGAACTTCTCGACCTGATCCGCAAAGCGGGAGAAGAAAGAAAAAAGACACCAGTTGTAAATGTCAACTGGCCGCAGGCAGTCCTGAGTCTTCACTATATAGAAGAACAGGCACAGGAATGCATCACAATGGAAGATGCAAATGAGGGAGAAAAAGAATAATTTTTTAATAAGGGGAAATTACTATGCTGGAAACATTTCAGGTTTTACATATTGAAGAACCGGATTTCGGCTGTGAAGGGTGGCCGGATGGATTTGAGATCAAAGACAAAGTACTTCTCAAAAGCAATCTCACAGGAGAAGAAAAGATCATCCACGAAAAAGATGCCAGACTGTATGAGCTGGACATCAACGAGGGCGACGAAGTGTTCCTGATCGAAGGCGAACTGAGGAAACTGCGGTAGGAGCTTAGGTCTTGTTCATGGGATAAATAGGAAAAGGATGAGGAGATTGCTGAAGCGATTCAAAACAGAGATCAATCCTACAGAAGAGCAGAAGATTAAAATACATAAGACAATCGGCACATGCAGATACATTTATAATTTTTACTTGTTTTATAATAAAGAACTTTATTAAACAATGGAGTGAGGATTATGAGCATTGAATTAAAAATACTGGATTTTATCCAGACACTGCATACACCGGTGCTGGATAAGATCATGGTCGGGATCACCAGACTTGGAGATGTTGGAATTATCTGGATCATTTTGACGGTAATCTTTCTGGTGATACCGAAAACAAGGCGGACCGGCGGCGTAATGCTGGCGGCACTGGTTGTACAGACGATACTGTGCAATGTGATTCTCAAAAATCTGTTTGCGAGGACAAGACCGTATGATGTAAATACGACGGTTCAGCTTCTGGTTCCGAAGCTTCACGATTTTTCTTTCCCGTCGGGTCACACATCAGCATCGTTTACAACAGTGAGCGCATTGTTTTTTGCAAAAAATAAAGCCTGGAAACCGGCGCTGGTACTTGCCTGCCTGATCGCAGTCTCAAGACTTTATTTATATGTACATTATCCTACAGATGTACTGGGAGGAATCCTTCTCGGAATTTTGTCAGGATATATAGGATACAAAATTATGGAAAAACTGAGAAACAGATAAAATAAATATAGAGGAAAAACCATGCAGAAAATCAGAGAAGCGATTAGTTTTTATGGACGGGTCCAGGGTGTTGGATTCCGGTATAAATTAGGATACCTGGCACAGATGTACAGTGTGACCGGATGGGCGAGAAACGAATATGACGGTTCTGTTTCGACAGAATTGCAGGGCCTTGAAGAAGATATTGACAAGATCATTCAGGCACTTTACAATGACCGTTATATAGAGATCGATGATATCCGAAGACGAAGGATTTCTCTGGATGAGGATGAGCGGCGATTCGGAATCCGCTACTGAAGGGAGACGTACAAATGGAAGAATTATATCAGGCAATTGAGGAAAAGATCAAGTCATCAGGTTATCCGAGGGAAATTTCCGGGGAAGCAGTCTACGAGGACATCTGTGACCAGATTGACGGCAAAGAAAACGGCACTTATGTATTACTGTCCAAGTTTGAGGATGATGTGATCTTTGAGTATCATATCACAGTTATGGATCATGAATTTAATCTTGGAATCCTTACAATGAGACTTCCTGAGGGAGTTTATGCAGTAAATTTTGATGAGGATTGATTAGCAGAGAGCGGGCAGAGACCTGCTCTTTTTGCAGATAAAATGAATAAGAAGAGGGGGAATGGTTTATGTGGATCTTATTCGCAGTAGGATCTTCTTTTTTGGCAGGAATCTTCTGAGATCACCGGAATCCCGGCACGTGTAGAGCCGAGACTGATCGAGCAGAACTTCGGAAAATACGAATCTACTGTCCGTAATGGTGAGGAATTCCAGAAAGCAAAGCAGCAGTTCATTACCAGATACGACGGTGGAGAATCCATGCTGCATCTGGCACAGAGGATCTACAATCTCCTCGACGAGATCAAAGAAGAATCCGATCACAAAACCTATATCCTCGTGGCACACAACGGGATTTCCAGGGTGATTCAGTCCTATTTCTACGAGATGACAAACGAAGAATACGCGACATTCGGAGTGAAAAACTGCGAAGTCAGAAGATTTGATTTTGAGTGATAAATGAAACAAAAATACAGGCAGGAAATTCGCATAACAGCGCAAAATTCCTGCCTGTTTTTATGTTGTAGTACGGAATGCAGTATGCTATAATACACACTAGTATACTAGGTTAAAAGGAGCGTTTAGCAATGAATATCCATGATAAATATAAAGTATTACAGCAGAATCTGAAAGCAATGGGAAGTGTTGCAGTTGCTTTTTCAAGCGGTGTGGATTCTACTTTCCTGCTGAAAGCAGCGCTGGAAGCTCTTGGTGGAGAGAATGTGATCGCAGTTACCGCAAGTTCCTGTTCTTTTCCGGAGAGAGAGCTGAAGGAAGCGAAAGAATTCTGTGAGAAAAACGGCGTGCGTCATATCGTCTGTAAATCTGAGGAGCTGGACATCGACGGTTTCCGTCAGAATCCGAAGAACCGCTGCTATCTCTGCAAGCACGAGCTCTTTGAGAAAATCTGGGAGATTGCCCGTGAAAATGGCATGAATGCAGTTGCCGAGGGCTCCAACATGGACGACAACGGCGACTATCGCCCAGGTCTGATCGCAGTCAAAGAACTTGGCGTCAGCAGCCCGCTTCGTCAGGCAGAGCTTTACAAAGAGGAGATCCGCGAACTTTCCAAAGAGATGGGACTTCCTACCTGGGACAAACAGTCCTTTGCCTGTCTTTCCTCACGTTTTGTCTACGGTGAGACCATCAGTGAGAAAAAACTCGGCATGGTAGACAAGGCAGAGCAGCTTCTTCTGGACATGGGATTCCATCAGGTGCGCGTCCGCATCCACGGAAACATCGCCAGAATCGAAGTCCTTCCAGACGAGATCACCAAAATTGTCGAGGAAGGCAACAGAACAAAAATTGCAAACCAGCTCAAAGAGTATGGTTTTGACTATGTAACTCTCGATCTTCTGGGCTACCGTACCGGAAGTATGAATGAAACACTGGATGAAAAAGAAAAGGAGATATAAATGTTAAATCAGTTTTCCAGAACAGAACTGTTATTTGGTAAAGAAGCCATGGAGAAACTGGCGGACTCCAGAGTTGCCGTTTTTGGAATCGGTGGAGTCGGCGGTTATACCGTAGAGGCACTTGTGCGAAGTGGAGTTGGTAAACTTGATCTGATTGATGATGACAAAGTCTGCCTCACCAACTTGAACCGTCAGATCATCGCCACCAGAAGCACTGTCGGCAAATACAAAGTCGATGTTATGAAAGACCGCATCCTCGACATCAACCCAAAGGCAGAAGTTAATGTCCACAAATGCTTCTACCTTCCAGAAACCAAGGATGAGTTTGACTTTTCCCAATATGATTATGTTGTAGATGCAGTAGATACCGTAACTGCAAAGATCCAGCTCGTCATGGAAGCCAAAGAAGCCGGCGTTCCGATCATCAGCAGTATGGGAGCCGGAAACAAACTCGACCCGACTGCTTTTCAGGTAGCAGACATCTACAAAACATCCGTCTGCCCTCTGGCAAAAGTTATGCGTCGTGAACTCAAAAAACGTGGAATTAAGAAGCTCAAAGTGGTATACTCTCAGGAGAAGCCAATCCGCCCGATCGAGGACATGTCTATCAGCTGCCGTACACACTGCATCTGCCCTCCGGGCGCAGCACATAAATGCACAGAGCGTCGTGATATTCCAGGTTCCACAGCCTTTGTTCCGTCCGTAGTCGGACTGATCATCGCAGGAGAAGTGATCAAAGACCTGGCAGGGAAAAACTAAAAAAGGATTCTTATATATCGGACTGAGATCATGTGATCTTCTGAAAGGAAGTGCATGATCCCAGTCCGATTTGCTCTTTCTATATAAGGAAAAAAGGATTTGATGATAAGATAAAATCATCATATGGAATGTATTTCAGACAGAGGAGGGGCAGTACATGAAAAGAAAAGCAGCAGCACTTGCATTGACAGTTGCGATGACAATGGCAGTCAGCGGAAGCGTTTATGCAGAACCGAAGTCAACAGAAGTAGAGCCAGGTATCACTGGAAATCCTGAGGAGTCAGAAGCGAGATCTTCTGTGGCGGATGGCTGTGAGACAGGGAAGCATTCATGGACGGAATGGACAGTAACGATCCCGGCAGACTGTGTAACTGAGGGTCAGCAGACACGGAGCTGTGAGGAGTGTGGAATATCAGAAACAGCGTCCATACCAAAAACAAAGGAACATGATCTGAAAGAAATCTCACGTCAGGAAGCCACCGACAATAAGGATGGTTTTATCCTCTATGCGTGCAAGAGGAATGGTTGCGATTATCAGATGAAGGAAGTTATTCCGGCGAAAGCAGCATCTGATCCGGAAGATACAGACGAAAATAAAGATGGCGAAGAGAAAGATCCGGAGAAGGAAAACACTGTGGATTCTGATACAAAGAATGAAAGTAAATCTGAAGAAAATTCCAAAGATGAAACGAAAAATGATGGTATCGGTGGCAGCGATACAAAGGAACTTCCAGACGAAGATATCGACGAAGAATATGCAAGTTTTGCATACGCGACATCTTCAGAAGTAGTAGCAGAATATGACCCGGAAACGGCAGTCAGCACACGCAAAATCACGAATCCGACAGACCCTTCTGACACGGAAGAAGTGGAAGGAAGAGCAGTTTCAGAAGGCATTGTGGATGTCAAAAAAGACTCCGATGGAAACATCACAGACCTTGCAATTTCTACTTCTGTTGAGGAGATAAAACATGGATTTTCGTTCAGCAGTGAGAGTAAAACTCCGCATTCCATTGCGATCATCAACAGCAAAGTTCCGGGCGTAAACTGGATCACTTTGACTGCGAAGGAACCGGCATCCGAACTTGGAATCCGTCTGAAACAGACAGATGACGGAATGATAATGACGCTCACAGAAAATCAGAAACTGGTCAATATCATCAGGATCACAGAAGCCAAAAAGAAGATCACAATGACCACTTCCACTGGTGGAAGCTGCGAGATCAGTCAGGAGATCCAGAAGTTTACAGTCAGAGATAAGAACAAAAACTTCACGGATATAGATATGAATGAAGTTGTTTTTCATAGAATAGACGGGAAGAATCCGTACATAGAACTGGCTGCACTGAAAGAATTAAAGAAAGAAAAAACATCCCAGGATACGGCAAAGAAAGATGAGAAATACTACTGGATCCAGCAGTATGACGATGAATCCCAGACACCTGTCGTGATCACTGTATATGAGAAATAATATTGTTAAATTAATCACAGAATAAGTAAAAAAACAGGTCATTATCCTCATTTTCGAGGATAATGACCTTGGTTTTTTTTGTATACAATTCTTAGTATTCGCCAACAACGGTTGCTTTGAGCAGGTTGGTATTACCGGAACGTCCAAGCGGAACACCGACAGTAAGAACAACAACATCGCCTTCTTTGACGTAGCCGTTTTCTTCGGCTGCCTCTGTAGCGTGAAGGAGAAGGATCTCCATGCTGTATTCCTCTTTGGTCAGGAGTGGAGTAACACCCCAAACCAGATTCAGCTGACGCCAGATGCGTTCATCCGGAGTGCATGCAATGATTGGGCATCCTGGACGATATTTGGAAACCATACGTGCAGTATTACCGGAACGGGTAACTGCGATGATGGCTTTGGCATTCAGGTCGATCGCTGTCATGCAGGTAGCATGAGAGATTGCTGTGGTTACGTTTGTAGCGTGCTCCTTGGTGCGGAAACTGAACTGCTGATTAAAGTCAATGTCAGCTTCTGTACGAACTGCGATTTTGACCATAGTCTTGAGTGCTTCTACAGGATATTTACCTGCAGCAGTTTCACCAGAAAGCATGATCGCACTTGTTCCCTGATAGATCGCGTTGGCAACGTCTGTGGTCTCTGCACGTGTCGGACGCGGGTTTTTGATCATGGAATCCAGCATCTGAGTAGCTGTGATAACCTGTTTTCCAGCAGTGTATACTTTGGCAATGATATCCTTCTGGATAACCGGAACATCCTCAAGCGGGATCTCAACACCCATGTCACCACGGGCGATCATGATACCGTCAGCTGCCTCAATGATGCTGTCGATGTTGTCAACACCCTGCTGGTTCTCGATCTTAGCGATGATCTTGATGTCCTGTCCACCGTTTTTCTCAAGGATATCACGGATTTCTTTGACATCGGCTGCTGTTCTGGTGAAAGAAGCGGCAATGAAATCATAGCCTTCTTTGATACCAAACAGGATATCGTCGTGATCCTTAGGGCTGATGAATGGCATGTTTACTTCTACACCAGGAAGGTTGACACCTTTCTTATTGCCGAGAACACCACCGTTTACTACTTTACAGACAATGTCCTGACCTTTGATCTTCTTGACTTCAAGTCCGATCAGACCGTCATCGATCAGAATGCTGTTGCCAGGTTTGACATCCTTATATAATTCTTTATAGGTAACGGAAACGATCTTCTCATTTCCCATGATCTCTTCTGCGGTTAAGGTGAATTCCTGACCTTCCTTCAGAGTAACCTTTTCATTTTCAAATTCGCGGATACGAATTTCAGGACCTTTTGTATCGAGAAGCGCAGCTACCGGTTTACCAAGACGTGTACGAATTTCTTTTAATTTATCAATACGGCCTTTCTGTTCGTCGTGTAAACCATGAGAGAAGTTGAAACGTGCTACGTTCAGACCTTCTTTAACAAGTTCTTCCAGAACACCGTCTTTATCAGTAGACGGACCAAGGGTACAGATAATTTTTGTTTTGCGCATAAATTTCCTCCTACTTTTCTTTACCTAAAAAATACACCTTTATTCTAACACATAATTTTTAATGTACAAGTAAAGATTTAGCAAAATAAAATGTTAATTTTATAACATTTTTGCCTCTGAATTATAGAAAAAATGCATTAAAAATCGTCGTACCAGGGATTAAAACCTGGTATGACGATTGATGTATTTGGCTTTGTATTTAGAATATACAATTGTCTGATCTTTATACAGTCCATAGTATCCGGAAACGGCATAACTGATGGAGACAGCGATCAGATAATAGGAAACTCCACGGAATCCAAACAGCTCGAATGCGATCAGGATCGAGGTGATCGGGCAGTTGGTAACACCGCAGAAAAGAGCCGTCATGCCTGCGGCTGCACACAAGGATGGAGAAAGCCCGAGAAGTTGTCCCATAAGGCATCCGAAGGTGGCTCCGATGCAGAAAGAAGGGACGATCTCGCCGCCGCGAAAACCGGCACGCATAGTCAGGGCAGTAAGGATTATCTTCCACAAAAAGTCCAGTGGACGAGCCTGACCTTCCTCTACCGCGAGTTCAATAAGGTTGTTTCCGGCACCCATGTAATCAGTCGTATGAAGCAGAAGAGTGATCACAATAATGACTGCACTTGTCGCCACGATGCGGACATATGGATTAGGAAGATACCTGGTATAAAGCCTGCTGACACCCTGAAGAACCATGCAGAAAATGATGCTGACTGCGGCACATGCGACTGCGATGATGACCATTTTGCCGCCTGTTATGACGGACAATTCAGGGATATTTACAACATGAAATGACTCAGGATTGATGCCAAAACCGGCAGCGAATTCCGATGCGATCAGGGATGAGATCACGCAGGGAACAAGTGCCGCATAGTACATAACTCCGACACTGATAACCTCCATTGCGAATACAGCAGCCGCCATCGGCGTGCCAAAAACAGCAGCAAAAGCAGCACTCATGCCGCACATGACCATGACATGACGGTCTTCTTCATCGAGCCGGAACCAGCTTCCAAGCTGATTTCCAATGCTTCCGCCAAGCTGGATCGCAGCACCTTCACGACCTGCAGAACCACCCACAAGGTGGGTAAGGATCGTAGAAACAAAGATCAGTGGAGCAGAGCGAAAAGGCACATCATCTTGAGAGCGGATCGTAGAGAGTACCTGATTCGTACCGCCATCCTCGCGTCCAAATTTCTGATAAAGAAATACGATCACCAGACCGGATACCGGCAGCAGGAAAAAGATCCATGTGTTTTCTGCCCGGCAATTTGTGACAAATTTGAGTGCCCTCGCAAAAAGGCTGCTGATAAAGCCGACGGTCAGGCCGGTCAGTACTGCGAGGACCAGCCATTTGATAAGATTCGTCATATCATAGCGGATGTGTCCGAGATAATAATCCAGATCTTTAGTCTCTTCTGGATTATTTTTGTCCTGTGTGTTGTTCATAAGTTCCCCCCGTAAAGTAAAAAATAATTTATGACATGCAACAAACGGTTCCGAAATAGTATGCGGAACCGTCTGATGTTTGAAATATGATGATTATAAATTTGTAAGATTTTATTCCTGTGTAATTCCGGTTACTTCGTATCCGGCATCTTTGATCGTCTGGCGGATCTTGTCCTCATCAACCTTCTCCGGTGCTGTAAAAACGGTTGTGTTGCTTTCGTGAGAAGATACGACCTCCTCTACACCGAATGCTTTCTTAATTGCTTCATTTACGTGTGCTTCGCAGTGTCCGCACATCATTCCCTCAACATTAACTGTAACTTTTACCATAGTTTTTTGCTCCTTTTCTTTTATATTATAATCATTTTTTACCTCAATGGAAGTAGCTTGTTTGATTTTTTTGTCCTTTTTTGTGTCGTGGATCTTAAACAGGTTCAAACGCAGGGCGTTGGTGACAACGCAGAAGCTGGAAAGGCTCATTGCGGCGGCACCGAACATCGGATTCAGTGTCCATCCGAAGATCGGGATCCATACACCAGCAGCCAGCGGAATGCCGATCACATTGTAGAAAAATGCCCAGAAAAGATTTTCGTGGATATTTTTCAATGTGGCACGGCTGAGACGGACAGCGGCAGGAACATCGCTTAAACGGCTCTTCATCAGAACGACATCAGCTGCGTCGATCGCAATGTCTGTTCCGGCACCGATCGCGATTCCGATATCTGCGCGTGTGAGGGCAGGAGCATCGTTGATACCGTCGCCGACCATGGCAACTTTGCCCTGTTCTTTGAGGGAACGGATCACGCTTTCCTTGCCGTCAGGGAGAACGCCTGCGATGACATCGTCCACGCCTGCCTGGGCACCGATCGCTCTTGCGGTACGCTCATTGTCACCGGTCAGCATGACAACACGGATTCCCATATTCTGGAGTTCTTTGACTGCCTGCGGGCTGTCTTCTTTGATGACGTCAGCGACAGCGATGATGCCGGCCAGCTTGCCATTGCGGGCAAAAAGGAGGGGAGTTTTTCCTTCTTCTGCAAGCTTTTCTGCCTTCTGGGAGAGTGCGGCAGGAACGCTTACCTGGCTGCTGATAAATTTCATGCTTCCACCGATCAGAGTTTCATTATCAAGCACAGCAGAAAGTCCATTTCCCGGAAGGGCGTGGAAATCGGTGACTTCCGGTGCTGTGAGATGAAGGCTTTCGGCGTGGCCAAGGATCGCTTTGGCAAGAGGATGCTCGCTCTTTTTTTCCAGGGCAAATGCCATGGTGAGGAGTTCCTGTTCAGAAATTCCATCTGCCGGGAGCAGATCTGTCACTTCTGGCTGACCACTGGTGATCGTACCGGTTTTGTCCAGGGCAACGATCTGGACTTTGCCTGCTTCTTCAAGAGAAACAGCGGTTTTGAACAGGATACCGTTCTTGGCACCCATTCCGTTGCCGACCATGATCGCTACCGGAGTGGCAAGTCCGAGCGCGCATGGACAACTGATAACGAGAACGGAAATTCCGCGGGCAAGTGCATAGCCGAATTCATGTCCGGTCAGAAGCCAGACAAGCGTGGTGAGAATCGCGATCGTGATGACTGTCGGCACAAAAACACCGGAAACACGGTCTGCGATCTTGGCGATCGGAGCTTTGGTAGCAGCCGCGTCACTTACCATTTTGATGATCTGGGAGAGGGTAGTGTCCTCGCCGACGCGGGTTGCTTCACATTTGATAAATCCGGACTGGTTGACAGTAGCAGCAGAAACAAGATCTCCGGCGGCTTTGTCAACCGGGATGCTTTCGCCTGTAAGGGCAGATTCGTTGACAGCACTGGTTCCTTCGACGATCACACCATCAACCGGGATGTTTTCTCCTGGGCGGACCACAAAGATGTCTCCTTTGTGGACCTGTTCAATCGGGACAGTAGTTTCCTGACCGTCGCGGAGAACGACAGCGGTCTTTGGCGCGAGTTTCATGAGGCTCTTGAGAGCGTCAGTGGTTTTTCCCTTGGAACGGGCTTCAAGCATTTTGCCAACGGTGATCAGGGTCAGGATCATTGCCGCGGATTCGAAGTAAAAATCCATCATGTAGTTCATGACAGCGGCAGAATCGCCGTCGACCTGAGCTCTTGTCATGGCGAAGAGTGCGTAGACACTCCATACAAAAGATGCCATGGAACCGAGGGCAACGAGTGTGTCCATGTTCGGGGCACGATGCCACAGGCTCTTGAATCCGCTGATGAAAAATTTCTGGTTGATGACCATGATGATTCCGGCAAGCAGAAGCTGCACAAGACCCATTGCGATATGGTTGTCATTAAACCATGCAGGCAGCGGCCAGCCCCACATCATATGTCCCATGGAGAAGTACATCAGCACGAGCAAAAATCCGACGGAAGCGATCAGACGACGCTTAAGGATCGGTGTCTCGTGATCCTCGAGGGCTTCTTCGGCTTCAGATATGGAAACCTGTTCCTTATTGGCTCCCTTGAGGGATGCGCCGTAACCTGCCTGTTCTACGGCATTGATAATATCATGGGGGGAAGCCGTTCCTTCCACACCCATGGAGTTTGTCAGAAGGCTGACAGAGCAGGATGTGACTCCCGGCACTTTGGATACAGCCTTCTCTACACGGGTGCTGCAGGCAGCGCAGCTCATACCGGTGACGTTGTATTGTTCCATTGTGTGCCTCCTCTTATGAAATGCTCAGGCATGTAAAGCCTGCTTTTTTTACTGCTTCGCGAAGGTCGCCGTCAGAAATGGAACGGTCATAGGAAACAGTTGCGATTTCTTTTTTCAGATCAACTTCTGCAACGACTCCGTCGATCTCGTTGAGAGCATTGGTTACAGAATCCACGCAGTGCTGGCAATGCATGCCTTCGATGCGGATCGTCCTGGTTCCAAGAACAGGGCCGTCCAGGAATTTTCTCTTCGGTTTCTTGGAACTTCCATCGCCGCCTCCGCAGCAGAGAGAGTCTCCCTTAAAATGTCCGGCAGCCTTGCGCGCTGCAAAGACCATAGCGACAATGACAATAAGTAAAATAATGATATCAGCTGGTTTCATGATTTTTCTTCCTCCTTAAATACTTTGTCTTTGCGTTTGTTGAGTTTCTTTTCTGTGATTTTCACAGTTACAGTTATTTCATCAGTTTCTGCAGAGTTGCAACCAGCTCGTCGATCGTTTCATCCTTACCGGCACGGATATCACGTGCCACACAGGTACGGATGTGATTCGCAAGAAGCTCTTTATTAAAAGAGTTGACAGCGGCATTGACAGCAGCGGACTGGATCAGGATGTCATTACAATAAGCATCATTCTCCAACATCCCTATGATTCCCCGAATCTGCCCCTCAATACGCTTCAGCCGATTCACCAGCTTCTTCCTCTCCGCCTCCGACCGATCCGTATGCTTCGTACAACAACAGGAACAGACAGGAGTCTTCGTCACATCATTATTATTCTCCATAGACCAACTTCCTTTCTAAAATATACTCAAAATACATATTCAAAATACCCTCACGGGGTATGTTTACTATGCCTGTAATATATACCCCATGAGGGTATTTGTCAAGAGAAAATAAAAAAAGATGACCTAAATGCAAGAAAGCTACAGACAGATCATCCAAAATAAAAAGAAAAATAGACCATGATATAACAAAACCACAATTAAGTCATCGGAAATGCAAAGAAAAGTAGACCAGAACAAGAGAAAGCCGCAATCAAGTCATCGGAAATTCAAGGAAAAGTAGACTAAAACAAGAGAAAGCCGCAAGCGAGTTATCAGAACCACAAAGAAAAGTAGACCAGAACATGGGAAAGTCGCAATTAAGTCATCAGAACCACAAAAAAGACCAAACCGCGCTACAGGCAAATCAATTCCCACCAATAGTATGGGCCCACACAGCATCACCTTCCCCACAAAACAACCAGGGTCTCCACCAAAGCTCAAAAAAGCCCAGGGGTGCCTGAGGGGACGGGCCACGTCCCCTCGGTCCTAAGCTCGCCCAGGCGAGCAAAAAAGGAAACAAGAAACCAAAAAAACAACGGGGCACGGGGAATCACACCCCGATAACCTTCTGGCTGATGAAGAAAGCCACCCCAGCGGTCAGCGCCTCCGCAATCCAAAACGCATGCCATACTCCAACCGCACCCAAAACACTGCTCAAAATAAATGCCGCAGGAAGAATAATGATCAAATACCGACAAAGAGAAACAACAAGAGAAGCAGTCCCCCTTCCAAGTCCTTCCAGCGCACCACATGCCGTAACAGACACAGAAGAAACCAGAAATCCCGCACATATAATACGAAGAGCCGTTTTTCCGGCAGCAATTGTCTCCGGATTCGTAGTAAACATTCCCATAAGCTGCCCCGGAACAGTCAGACAGATGATGGTTCCAACAAGCATGATCACACCACTCATACAAAGCGTAACATAGTAGATTTTTTTCACTCTTTTGTGCTCTCCGGCACCATAATTATATCCTATCACAGGACGCATTCCCTGCACGATCCCGCTCGCCGGAAGATAGAGAAACGTCTGCAGTTTATAGTAGATCCCAAGAATCACCACATAACTCTGAGAGTAGGCCGCAAGGAGTCCGTTCAATGCAGAAACAAGCACAGATGGAAGCGCAAGATTCAGTGATCCCGGAATGCCAACAGAGTATAATCTTGCGATCAGAGCTTTGTCCGGATGTAAATATTTCCGGCTTAATCTGACCTGGAGAGGCTGTATTTTGTAGACGATCAAATAGAAAACAAGATTGAATACCTGCCCCAGACCAGTTGCGATCGCAGCACCTTCAATCCCCATTGCAGGGAACGGTCCGATACCAAAGATCAGCAGCGGATCAAGTATAATATTGGAAACACAGCCGACCATAAGCCCGATCATAGTAACCTTCATCTTGCCCACACCCTGGAAGATTTTTTCGTAGGAAAGGTTAGTAGTGTTTATAGTTGCAAACAGAAAAACGATCGTGGAATACCGGATTCCAAGGTCGATAACATCTGCGTCAGAAGTAAAAAGCACCAGAAATCCCGGCATCACAAGGATGCATCCGATCGTCAGAAGAACACCGTGCAGGGCAGATAATGCAAGCCCATGAGTCGCTGCTTTGCTGGCAGTTTCTTTGTTTCCGGCACCAAGACAGATCGCGATCTGAGCACTGATCCCGATCCCAAATCCGATCGCGATCGCATTCGCAAAGTTCTGGATCGGATAGACAAGCGACAGCGCAGTCATCGCATTTTCACTGATCTGTGCCACGAAAAAGCTGTCCACAATGTTGTACAGAGAATTCACAAGCATAGAGATCACCATAGGCAGAGCCATCGACAAAATCAGCGGGAAAACCGGTTTTTCTTTCATAAATGTGTCATTCATAATAAGCCTCCTTTATAAAATTTAAAACATAAAAAACGCCGCACAATCACCCCGAAGGATAATTGTGTGGCGAAAAATGGTTTAGCCAGAAAAATCCACACTATGTTTTGGACGAAAGAATTGTAGCATGAGAACCAGAAAAACGTCAATAGCAGATTTGTTAAATCTCCAGATCATCCGCATTTGCCATATACGTCTGCGTATAAAGCACGACCGTATTCCCCGATCCGTTTAAGTCTCGAATACTGGTCGACAAATCCGGCAGAAATGATACCGGTGGGGATCGCAACCATGCCGACACCAAGAAATGCAATAAAAATACCAAAAATCTTACCGATCGTGGTGACAGGATAAATATCACCATAGCCTACCGTGAGCAGAGTGGAAGCAGCCCACCAGATCCCGGAAAATGCATTCGTAAAAACCTCCGGCTGCGCCCGGTTTCCCAGACTGTATTCATTATGCAAAATTCCTCCCATTACTTGAAAATATTGTACCGGAAACCAGGAAATGCGTCAACGGCACAGACAGTTTCAGACAGAAAAACATTCAAAAACCGTGTAGAATATCACGTTTTTTGTACGTAACCGTAAACATATACCAGTCCTTCTTGTGATACATACTTCAATGTGCTACACTCAAAAAGTGCCAAAAATAATCACAGAAAAAGTGATATTGTTATAAGGAAAAAAGGCACTTAGAGGAGAAAAAATATGAAAACACTGCTGACACTGCAGCTCACGATCTTTATTCTGGTAGCTGTAGGATTTTTAATGAAAAAGATACATATCATCGGTCCGCAGGGGCAGAAGAACATCAATGATCTGGTCATCTATCTGATCCTGCCATGCAACATCCTCCATGCATTTACCCAGAGTGCAACGGATGGAGATTTCAGCAATTATCTGGCGATTCTTTTTATCTCGATCGGTATTCAGGTATTCTGTGTTATCTATGGAAAAGTCATGTTCCGAAAAGAATCCGAAGACCGTCGGAAGTGCCTGCAGTACGGAACTATCTGCTCAAACGCAGGATTTCTTGGAAACCCGATCGCGGAAGGCGTTTACGGAATAGAAGGACTGGTTCTCGCCAGCGTGTACCTGATCCCGCAGAGAATCATGATGTGGTCTTCCGGTCTGGCTGTTTTTTCCGGAAGCAGTGATAAGATGAAAACGGTGAAAAAAGTCGTCACACATCCATGCATTCTGGCATGTGTACTTGGAATGATCCTGATGATCACAGGACTTCCAATCCCGCCAGGACTCGACGGTGCGGTGACTGCTGTCGGAAACTGTAATACGGCAATGTCGATGATGGTCATTGGAATAATCCTTGCAGATATCAATCTCAAAGATTTCTGGGACTGGACAGTTGTGAAATACACAGTTCACAGACTTATTATCATTCCGGCGATCGTTTATATCGTCTGCCGTTTCCTGCCTCTGAGCAAAACGGTCCTGGGACTGTGTGTACTCCTTGCAGCAATGCCGGCAGGTGCAACGACCAGTATCCTCGCAGAAAAATACCAGGTCGATTCTCCATTTGCGACAAAAATGGTCATCTTCTCAACCTTGTTATCCCTTCCGACTATCTGTCTGTGGAGCATTTTTCTCCAGTAAAAACATATTTGTCAAATTTCTGACAAAACATCCCCCCTCCCGGCTTGTAGGAGGGGTGTTTTTTTTATATACTTAAAAAATAACATTTTATACGGAAAAGAGAACAAATCATGAGCGATCTTAAAAACGAAATCCATGACTACTGGACCAACCGGGCCAGAGGTTATTCAGAATATAATCAGCAGGAAATGGCAGATGCCAGACAGACCATGTGGAGGGCGAAACTCCTTGATCTACTGGGAAAACAATTCCCGGAGCGCGAACCAAAAGAGATTAAAATCCTTGATGTCGGAACCGGTCCGGGATTTTTTGCAATCCTTCTCGCAGAAGCCGGCTATCAGGTGACGGCGATCGACTATACAGAAGAAATGATCAAGGAAGCACAGCAGAATGCCGGTGGATTAGAGGAGTGTATTGTGTGGAAAACCGGCGACGCACAGGCTCTTGATGTGGAAAACAACAGCTTTGATGCCATTGTAACCAGAAATGTAACATGGAATCTTCCACGCCCGGACCTCGCATATAAAGAATGGCTGCGTGTGCTCAAACCAGGTGGTATGCTTTATAACTTTGATGCAGACTGGTACGGTCATCTTTATAATGAAGAAAAGCGAAACAGCTATGAGAAAGACCGGCAGCAGACAGAAGAACAAAACGTGGAGGACTATTACAGCGGAACTGACATCGAAAAGATGGAAGAGATTGCCCGCCAGGTTCCATTAAGTCGTCTGGAACGTCCGAAGTGGGATATCGAAACTATGCAGAAAACAGGATTTCTTGATGTTTCCTGCGATGAAGCGGTCTGGAAAGAAGTCTGGACAGAAGAAGAGATCATCAATAACAGCACTTCTCCGATCTTCCTCCTGACAGGAAGAAAGAGAGATTCTTTTAATCTCAAAAATATAACAGTGGAGCCGGGTGAGAAGTGGAATGGAGAATTAGAACTTGCAAACGGCGAGATCAAACTTCCGGCGACTGTCCTGCACGGACATGGTACAGGAAAAACCATGCTGATCACAGCAGGTGTTCATGCCGGAGAATATGTCGGGATCCAGGCAGCGATCGAATTGTCCCAGAAACTCAAAATTGAAAAAGTAACAGGCACGATCATCATTGTCAAAGTCATGAACCGACCTGCATTTGAGGCCCGTAACGGCAGTATGGGACTGACTGATGACAAAAACCTCAACCGCGAATTTCCGGGAGACCCGCAGGGAACAGAAATGGAGCGCCTTGCATGGGCAGTGTCTCAGGAACTTCAGCCGGTGACAGATTATTACATCGATCTCCACAGTGGAGATGACTATGAGAAATTAACACCGTATGTCTATTATGCAGGAATGGCAGCAGAAGAAGTTGTCGCAGAATCCCGTAAAATGGCAGAACAGGTCGATGTTCCATACATGGTAAAATCCAACGTGGCGTCCGGCGGTTCCTATAACTATGCAGCTTCGCAGGGAATCCCGAGTATTCTGATCGAACGCGGCGGAATGGGCGACTGGAATTACGAAGAAGTCCGCTCTACCAGAAGAGATGTCCGTAATATTTTGTGTCATATGGGAATCTATCAGGGAATCAAGGATTTCAGGACATACTATCCGCTGGATGTGGCAGATGTCCGCTATCAGGATGCAGAGGAAAGCGGTCTCTGGTATCCGTTCAAAAAAGTCGGCGACATGATCCAGGAAGGCGATATCCTCGGAGAAGTCCGTGACTATGAGGGAAAAGTCAAAGAAGTCAGCATCGCAGAGTTCGACGGCGTTCTTCTCTATCAGTGCGGCACGCTGCAGGTACTTGGCAATGGACCGATGGTCACCTACGGAAGAATCGTGAGCCGCTACGACGAGCGCAAGGAAAAAATCGTAAAATACTGGGAAAAACGAAGCGACAGTTTTCTGGAGCAGAGAAGACAGGAACTTCACAGCACCATGGCAGAACGCTGGATGAAAGAAATCAATACACAGCTTCCGGAGGGAAAAAATCTCAAGATTCTCGATGTGGGCTGTGGAGCAGGATTTTTCACTATCCTTCTTGCAAAAGCAGGCCATCAGGTGACTGGAATCGACCTGACACCGGATATGATCAAAAACGCCCGCATCCTTGCAGAAGAAGAGGGCGTAAATTGCGAATTTACAGTTATGGATGCAGAGAATCCGGAATTCCCGGATGATACCTTCGATGTGATTATTTCCAGAAATCTGACCTGGACATTGCCGCATGTGCGTCACGCATATCAGGAGTGGCTTCGTGTCCTCAAAAAAGGCGGTGTACTGCTCAATTTTGATGCAAACTACGGAATCACAGACTTCTCAAACGTAGAAGATCTTCCGGAAAATCATGCACATAACACACTCGGAAATGATATGATGCGTGAGTGCGAGGAGATCAAACGCCAGCTTCCGATCAGTTCCTACAGCCGTCCGGCATGGGATCTGGAAACCCTGGGATCTATGGATCTTAAAGATTTCCGGGTAGACTTAGGAATCAGCAGCAGGATCTATCTTGAAAAAGACGAATTTTATAATCCGACTCCGCTGTTTATGCTGCGGACAGTTAAATGACAGGCAGATAGCTGCACAGACTATAAGGATATGTGGAGAATCATATGGATTTAAAACAATTACAATATTTTGTGGCATGTGCCCAGGCAGGGTCTTTCAGTGATGCGGCGAAGATCCTCTATTCGACACAGCCCAGTGTGAGCAAGGTGATCAAGGCACTGGAAGACACTCTTGGAATGCAGCTTTTTGAGCGCCTTCCGAGAGGAATCCGACTGACAGTGCAGGGACAGAAAGTCTATCACTATGCATGTAAGATCACAAATGAGATGAATGTTCTGGAGAATATGGCTTTGGGAGGCATGACAAAATGGATTCGTATTTCGCTGAATCCAAGTTCCTGGTTTGCCAATCAGTTTGTAGATTTTTATAATGAAACCTATGAAAAAAACTATCACTTTCAGATCACAACAGCAGGCGTACGGAGTGTTATGGAACGTGTCCGTGACTACATGGATGACATTGGATTTGTTTATATCCTGAGTCAGCAAAAGGAGAACTTCCTGCACGAGCTGACCAAAAATAAACTACAGTTTTTTACAATGTATGAAACAGATGTAGTCCTTTATTCAGGGCGGAAGACAGAAATTTATGCTTCCAGAAAGGACAAAGCAGAGCTTGCAGATCTGGAAGGAATCCGTTTTATCCAGAATTATCAGGATGAATTTTTTGATATCGGAGCTGCACGGGAAGATGCATTCCAGTGGAAAGATCTTGATATTTCTGTGCTGACCAACAGTGACTACATTATGGAAAAAATGCTCAGGAACAGCCGGGTTGCAAATGTAAGCGGCAGTTATCTTTCCGAGAACAAAACAGGTACTACGCCGGGAATCCCGCTGAATATGGGTGACAGTAAGGTTATTTTTGGCTATATGCTCCACAAAGGCGAAAAAATTGATGAAAGTATACAGGAATTTCTCGACTTTCTGGTAAGCAGACTTCCCAAAAGTTAATTCCGACTCATTCCAGAACAGCCGAAAGGTATTCGAACTACGAATAGCACATAACCCTCCCACGGGGTTGTGTGCTTTTTTGACATCTGATAGACTTTATCTGACGAATTACTATGCGGATATTTTGTCTGATGATTTACAGGCACAAAAGGAGAATTCATGATTAAATACATTTTTAAAAGACTTCTTCAGCTGATCCCGATTCTAATTGGGATCACTTTTTTGTCTTTTGCCATGATGCGTTTGGCAGGTGGTGATGCGGTAACGTATATGTATGAGAATGCCGGTTCAGCAGTTTCACAGGAAGTCATTGATGAGACGCGGAAGGAATATGGTCTGGATCAGCCATTTCTTATTCAGTATGCGAAATGGTTTGCAGGAATGGCAACTGGAGATATGGGCAAGAGCTACGTATCCAAACGAGATGTTTATGAAACATTTGTAGAAAAACTTCCGGCAACGATCATGCTGACCGTATCTTCTGTATTGCTGACAATGCTGATCGCAATTCCACTCGGCATTTTTTCGGCGGTAAAGCATAATAAATGGAGCGATTACCTGATACGTTTCCTGAGTTTTATCGGGAATTCCATGCCAAACTTCTTTGCAGCACTGGTGCTGATGTACTTTTTTTCCATCAGACTTGGATGGTTTCCGGTAATCACAACGGACAATATAGCTTTAAGCCTCGTTCTGCCAACACTGACACTTGCCATATCTATGGCATCCAAGTATACCAGACAGGTGAGAGCTACGATCCTTGAAGAACTGAACAAAGATTATGTGGTCGGAGCAAAGGCGAGAGGCGTGAGAGGAAGCGTGATCATCTGGAAGAATGTTATGAAGTCTTCCATGCTGACGATCATTACTCTGCTGGCTTTATCAATAGGAAGTCTTCTGGGAGGAACTACGATCGTTGAGACTATTTTTATGTGGGATGGTGTTGGCAAAATGGCAGTAGATGCCATTACCATGAGAGATTACCCGATCATTCAGGCATATGTAGCCTGGATGGCAATCATTTATGTGGTTGTAAACCTGATCACGGATATCATTTATCACTATCTGGATCCTCGAGTAAGATTAGGAGGTGACAGAGCATGACGCAGAAGAAACAGATATCTGTCCGAAAACAGAAGATAAAGAAAAACCATGTGAGAGAAAAACTGATCTTTTTTACAATACTGACCCTGATACTTCTGGTTGTTGCTGTTTTTGCACGGAAGCTCTGTCCGTATGATCCGGATGTACAGGATCTTCTGCTGGCACAGAAACCGCCAAGTGCAGAACATATACTGGGTACAGACCGCTACGGAAGAGACATGTTTTCGCGTGTACTGGTAGGAAGTACGACCAGTATTTATGCGACACTGCTTCTGGTGGCGATCGTCACGATACTTGGAACGGTGATCGGCATCATCTGCGGGTGGTGTGGAGGAATCATAGATACTGTGCTGATGCGTATATCAGATCTGTTTCTTGCGTTCCCAAGCCTTGTTTTTGCCCTCGCAGTAGCTGGTGTACTTGGCGGTGGCATCCAGAATGCGATCATAGCACTGGCTGTCATCGGATGGCCGAAGTTTGCCAGACTTGCCAGAGGACTGACTCTTGCACAGAAAGATTCACCATATCTGATGGCGGTGAGACTTTCGGGAAGCAGCACACTGAAAATTATGTTTAAACATATTTTACCGAATATTGCAGGTCCGATACTGGTTACCTCTGTTCTTGATATCGGAACTATGATGATGGAACTTGCAGGACTGTCCTTCCTCGGACTTGGCGTACAGCCTCCGATGGCAGAGTGGGGAAGCATGATTAATGATGGAAGAAGTATGCTTCAGATCTCACCATGGATGGTACTTGCACCGGGACTTGCCATATTTATAACCGTTATGATCTTTAATCTTCTCGGGGATACACTCAGAGATTTTATGGATCCAAAAGAAAGAGCAAAGAAATAAGAGAATAAAGAAAGGAAACAACGATTATGAAGAAGAAATTACTTGCAGCAATTCTGACAGGAGCAATGCTTGTAGCAGGAATGTCTACAACCGTATGGGCTGACGGTGAAAAGGCTTTTGTTTATGGAACAACCGGATACAGCGAGGAAATGGGAGATGCGGGATTAAACCCACATGACAACTATTCAGGCTGGAGTGCACTTCGTTATGGCGTTGGCGAAACTCTGTTCAAATATAATGACAACATGGAAGTAGAGCCATGGCTTGCAACTGATTATGAATTTGTAGATGACACAACTGTAAAAATCACACTTCGTGACGGTGTGCAGTTTTCCAGCGGGCGTACGATGGATGCAGAGGCAGTGAAGGAATGCCTGGAAGACCTGATTGCAGTGCATGACCGTGCACCTTATGATCTGAAGATCGATCATATTGATGCAGATGGTCTGACACTTACCATTTATACAACAGAGCCATGTCCGGCGATCATCAATTATCTTGGTGATCCATATGGTGCGATCATTGACATGGATTATGGAATCCAGGGTGAAGGCGGTTCTGCCAATGTGGCCGGAACTGGCCCATATATTGCAGAGAACGTCACTCCAACCCAGATCGATCTGGTAAAAAACGATAACTACTGGGGCGGTGAAGTGAAAGTAGATAAAGTTACAGTCAAATCTTTTGCAGACGGAAGTGCACTGACCGCAGCCCTGCAGACAGGTGATATTCAGGGTACTTATGGACTCCAGTATGACAACTATGCATTATTTGAAAATAATTCAGATTACACAATTAATTCCTGTGCAACAAGCCGCTGCTTCTTCGGTCAGTTTAATATGGATTCCGAGATCATGAAAGACCAGAATGTCCGCAAAGCAGTGGAGATGGGAATCGATAAAGACGGATTCTGTTCTGTAATTATGCAGGGACGTGGAGTTCCGGCAAAAGCAGCATTCCCGAACAGTTTTTCTTATGGAAACGATGCAGTGGAAACTGTTTCTTACGATCCGGATGGCGCTAAGAAACTTCTTGAGGAATCCGGCTGGACGGATACAGACGGAGACGGATATGTGGATAAAGACGGACAGAAACTCAGCATTAACTGGCTGACTTACCCAACCCGTCTGGAACAGCCGAAACTTGCCGAGTACGCACAGGCTACACTGAAAGATATCGGAATCGATGTGGTTGTAAATAATACATCTGACCATATGACGATTGCAAAGAATGGAGACTTTGATGTATATGTAAGTTCTACAACTACAGCACCGACAGGTGATCCGGAATACTTCTTTACCAGTACAGTAACAGGTGCCAAGAATTATGGTAACTATCAGAATGAAGAAGTAACAAAACTGACAGATCAGCTTCACCAGACGTTTGACAAGGATGAAAGAGCAAAACTTGCAGTAGAACTTCAGCAGGATATTCTGGATGATGATGCGTTCTTCTTTGTATCTCATCTGAATATGGGAATCGTAACAAAATCAAATGTTACAGGAATGGCAGCACATCCATGTGATTACTATGAGATCACTGCTGACCTGGATGTAGAATAAAATTATTGCTTCTGCTTGCAGCAGCAATTTTTGAGGAGAAAATAAATTATGGATTCTTTGCTTCGTGTAGAGCATGTGACAATTTCTTATAATGGAAAACCAACGGTTGAGGATGTCAGCTTTGAATTAAAGCAGGGCGAAATCCTTGGAATCGTGGGCGAGTCCGGAAGTGGCAAAAGTACGATCATCAAGGCAATCATGGGGCTTCTGGGAGAAGAAGGTCTGGTTACAAGAGGTGATATCTGGTACAAAGGTGAGAACCTTACAGACATGAGCGAAAAAAAACTCCGTAAGTTTCTGGGAACAGAGATCGGAATGGTCTTCCAGGACTGTAAAACTGCATTGTGTCCCGTTCGGACAATTGGAGCACAGATACATGAGGCAGTATCCGAACATGAGAAAGTCAGCAAAAAGGAAATCCGGGAACGTGCCGGAGAGATCATGAAGAAGATAGGTCTGGATGACAGTGACCGTGTGCTGGACAGTTATCCGTTTGAACTCTCCGGTGGAATGAACCAGAGAGTGGGGATCTGTACAGCCATGATCATGCATCCGAATCTGCTTCTGGCAGATGAACCGACCAGTGCACTGGATGTGACTGTTCAGAAGCAGGTAGTGGAAGAACTTCTGCTCATGCGTAAAGAATACAATACTGCAATGATTTTTGTAACTCACAATATTGGCGTTGCAAGGATGATGACAGACAGGATACTGGTTCTACAGAACGGACAGGTAAGAGAGTATGGAGAAACTGAGGCTGTCCTGGATCATCCGAAAGATCCATATACAAAGAAGTTGATGGGTTCTGTGCTTCATCTGAATCGGGCAGAGAATCAGGAGGTGCAGTAGAATGGCGGATATTATCCTGAAAGCGGATCATCTCAAAAAAGTATTTATATCAGGGAAAAAATCCATGACTGCAGTGGATAATGTAAGCTTTGAACTGGAACGTGGGGAATGCCTTGGAATCGTAGGCGAATCCGGTTCCGGTAAAAGTACGATTGCCAAAATGATCACACATCTGGAGCCGGTGACGGATGGGCAGATTTTTCTTAAAGGAAAGGACATTACCCATGTCGGAGGCAAAAGCTTAAGGAAAACCTATCAGGATATCCAGATGGTTTTTCAGATACCAATGGAATCTTTTGACCCGAGATGTACTTTGGGCGACGGAATTGGGGAAAGTCTCCGGAATATGGGGATAAGTCGTGCAGAAACACGGAAACGTGTGGAAAACCTTCTCGAAAGATGCGGCCTTTCTAAAGAATATGCTGACCGTTATCCTCACCAGGTCAGCGGGGGGCAGTGCCAGAGAGCGGCGATTGCCAGAGCTCTCGCAGTAGATCCGGAAATCCTGATCTGCGATGAAGCAACCAGTGCATTGGATGTAACCGTGCAGAAACAGATTCTGGAACTTCTGATTGAACTGAAAGAAAAAGAGAATCTGTCATTTATCCTGATCTGTCATGACCTTGCGCTGGTGCAGGCCTTCTGCGACAAAGTACTGGTTCTCTATCATGGAAAGACAGTAGAATATGGAACACCGGATGATATCATCAATCATCCGAAGATGGATTATACAAAGAAATTAATAGATTCAGTTTTATAAATCAACAGCATAATAATCAGCGAATAATAACCGGAGGGCAGGAAGTATGGTAGTAAATGTTTTTCTGTTTGATGATTTTGAAGCGATGGATGCATTTGGCCCGGTACAGATCTTTGGAACTGTACCGGAACATTTTTATATACGGTTTATCTCACTGCGTGGAGGACTGATCACTGAAAAACAGGGGATGAAAGTATGGACAGAGCCATTAAATCCAGTTGAGATTGAAGATGTATTTCTGATTCCAGGAGGAAAAGGAGTAAAAAGTTTTCTTCATACGGAAGGTGATAAAGGACAGCCGCCATGGTCCCGGTCTGGGGATATTCAATCAACAAAGTAAGAACAGAAATACCAAAGGCCAGGATGCCGCTTCTTGGTATCGGTGCTGCCTTTTCATTTCTTGGAATGATGTTTAATGTGCCACTTCCGGGAGGCACTACAGGACATGTTGCTGGAATTTCTGAAGAATTTTCACAGGGCAGGAAAGACATTAATTACTATCACACATAATCGACATCTTGCAGAGACGATCGGAAGCAGATTTGCGGTTATGAATGAAGACCATGAATTAAAAATGATATAAATATAAAAAAAGTACTTCCCGCGGATTAGAAGTACTTTTTTTATTATGGGTTAACTGGTGCCTTAAGGGTGGAGGTCTGTGCACCTTTATTTGATAAAATAACACAGTTCTTTGTGTTGACTATATTTTAACAAAACGCAGTGTAAAAACAAGCCTCCCAGGGGGATGTAAAGCCATGAAAAAAACAGTATGATCCATGCGATATATGAATATGTCAATATCCCCCAGGGGCGGTTATATATGACCGAAATTGATGGTATACTGATAGAACTTGTTATGCATAATAAATAAAAATAAACCATAAAACTGTTGATAGACACAGCGTTATGCATAAATAAGAACAAAAGGAGGAAATGAGACAATGAAGAGAAAATTACTGGCAATTATGATGGCGGTCTGTGTGACAGCATCCTTTGCAGGAGGATCGGCAACTGTATTTGCGGCACAGGAAGAAAGCACAGCGAAAGATGAAGTAATCGTAACCATGCCGACAACATCTGAGCCGGAGTCCGGTTTTGACCCGGCATATGGATGGGGCGCAGGAGAGCATGTGCATGAGCCACTGATCCAGAGCACACTTACTACTACAAACACAGATCTTTCTATCGGTATGGACCTGGCGACAGATTATTCTGTGAGCGATGATGGACTTACCTGGACTGTTAAGATCCGGGATGATGTCAAATTTACAGACGGTGAAGCTCTGACAGCATCCGATGTGGCATTTACATACAACAACTGCCGCGATAACAGTTCCGTCAATGATTTTTCCATGCTGAAAGAAGCAGTGGCTGTGGATGATACAACGGTTGAATTTCACATGAACACACCATTTGCAGTCTGGCCATATACAATGGCAATTGTAGGAATCGTTCCGGAACATGCTTATGATGAGAATTACGGACAGGATCCGATCGGTTCCGGACGTTATATCATGAAACAGTGGGACAAAGGACAGCAGGTTATTTTTGAGGCGAATCCGGACTACTACGGCGAAGCACCAAAAATGAAAAAAGTAACCGTTCTTTTCATGGAAGAAGATGCAGCACTGGCAGCAGCTCAGTCCGGCACGGTAGACGTGGCACATACGGCGGCATCTTATTCAGATATGACGGTTGATGGATATGATCTGTTCAGCGTGCAGACAGTAGATAACCGCGGATTCAACCTTCCGGCAACTGCAGCAGAGGAAATTGACGGAGTAACTTATGGAAATGACTTCACCAGCGATGTGGAAGTAAGACGTGCGATCAATATCGGCATTGACCGTGAAGAAATGATCCAGAATGTCCTGAATGGTTACGGAACCCCGGCATACAGCGTGTGCGATAAAATGCCATGGTATAACGAGGAAGCAGAAGTAGAATACGATCTGGATAAAGCAAAAGAAATTCTTGAAACAGCAGGATGGGCAGAAGGTGATGACGGAATCCGTGAAAAAGACGGCGTACGTGCGGAACTTACCATGCTGTATCCGGCATCCGATTCTGTTCGCCAGGCACTGGCAGAAGACAGCAAGAATCAGCTTGCCGAACTTGGAATTGAAGTGACAACAGAGGGCGTTGACTGGGATACTGCCTACACAAGAGCAGAGTCTGAGCCACTTGTATGGGGATGGGGCGCACATACACCAATGGAGCTGTACAACATCTATCATACAATGAGCGAGACCGGCCTTGCAGAGTACTCTCCATATGCGAACGAAACCGTAGACAAATATATGGATGAAGCTCTGAAATCCAGTGATCTGGAAGCATCGTATGACCTTTGGAAAAAAGCCCAGTGGGACGGAGAGAGCGGAATTACACAGGAGGGAGATATCCCGTGGATCTGGCTCTGCAATATCGATCATCTGTACTTTGTAAAAGACGGACTCAAAGTAGCTGACCAGAAGATCCATCCACACGGACATGGCTGGTCCATCGTAAATAACGTAGATCAGTGGTCATGGGAGTAACAGATCTTGAATAATTCAAAAGCAAAATTTATCTTAAAAAATATCATTAAAGTGCTGCTTCTGCTGTTTGCAGTTAGTGTTGCTGCTTTTGCACTTATGACAGCTTCTCCGATCGATCCTCTGAAAGCGAACGTCGGACAGGCTGCGCTTGGAAGCATGAGCCAGGAACAGATCGCAAAACTTGAAGAATACTGGGGCGTGGGACAGCCGCCCCTGCAGCGCTACATTGCATGGTTCAGAGATTTTGTGAGGGGAGATATGGGAATATCTCTCCTTTATCGACAGAAGGTAACGACAGTGATCGCCGTAAAACTTGGAAATTCCCTGTTTCTGATGATCATTGCATGGATTTTGTCAGGACTGATTGGTTTTTTGCTGGGCTCACTTGCAGGGATGAACCGTGGAAAACCGATTGATAAGATCATCAAAGGATACTGTCTGGTGATCTCCAGTACCCCGGCATTCTGGATTGCTATGCTGTTGCTTATCATTTTTGGAGTATGGCTCAAAATACTTCCGATAGGATTAAGTGTACCGATTGGAGTTGAGGCAAGCGGAGTGACTTTTTTTGACCGTGTGCGTCATGCAATCCTTCCGGCGGTGACACTTTCCATCACAGGAATATCCAATATTGCCATGCATACCAGAGAAAAAATGATCGACATCTGTGACAGCGATTACGTGCTTTTTGCAAAAGCAAGAGGAGAGAGTAACTGGCAGATATTCAAAAACCATGGTTTCCGCAATGTCCTTGGCCCGGCAGTGACACTTCAGTTTGCTTCGATCAGCGAGATATTTGGCGGCTCAGTGCTTGTGGAGCAGGTTTTTTCCTATCCGGGACTTGGACAGGCAGCGGTCAGTGCAGGTCTTGGAAGTGATATGCCGCTTCTGATGGCGATCACGATCATAAGTGCACTGTTTGTGTTTGGAGGAAACTTTATAGCCAATATTCTGTATGGAGTCATCGACCCGCGGATCCGAAGAGGGGGTGCGGGAAGATGAAAAACAGATGGAACCGCAGAAAAACTCTGGTACTCTGGCTTATTATCGCCGTGGTGTTTCTTATAGCAGTCTGTATCAGCGGCCTGTTCTGCGAAGATGCAGCAAGGGCAACAGATTTTTCCAGAAAAAACCTTGCACCCTGCCTGAAATATCCGTTTGGTACAGACTGGCTTGGAAGAGATATGTTTGCACGGACAGTCAGAGGACTTTCTATCAGTATCATTATAGGAGTATGTGCAGCTACGTTCAGCGCAGTCATGGCATTTATTCTTGGAGTTGTATCTGCAACAATGGGAAAAACAGCAGATACCATTGTGACATGGATCATAGACCTGGTCATGGGAATTCCGCATATGCTTCTTCTGATCCTTATCTGCGTTGCATGCGGAAGAGGACTTAAGGGAGTCATTCTTGGAGTTGCACTGACGCACTGGACATCTCTGGCGAGACTGATTAGAGGTGAAGTGCTGCAGCTTAAAGAACAGATTTACATAAAAATAGCCAGAAAACTGGGAAAAAGTAACCTGTATATCGCAATGAAACACATGGTTCCACATCTGCTTCCGCAGTTTATTGTCGGACTTGTCCTTCTTTTTCCGCATGCCATCCTTCATGAATCCAGTATCACTTTTCTTGGGTTCGGGCTGTCAAATGAACAGCCTGCGATCGGAATTATTTTGTCAGAAGCAATGAAATATCTGATCACAGGCAAATGGTGGCTTGCACTGTTTCCGGGAATCATGCTGGTGATCACTGTTGTATGTTTTTATACAACAGGTGAAAATCTCCGCAGGCTGCTGGATCCGGCAAGTGCACACGAATAGGAGAAGAGAATGGAAAGGGAAAAAATTCTGGAAATCAACAACATGAAAATATCCTTTACCCAGTACCAGAAAGGAATGCAGCAGACAGAACTGCCTGTGCTCAAAGATTTGAGTGTCACGATCCATGCAGGAGAAATGGTGGCAGTAGTTGGTTCTTCCGGCTCGGGCAAAAGTCTGCTGGCACATGGGATCATGGGGATTTTGCCATATAATGCTGAAATGGGTGGAGAAATACGATACTGCGGAGAGACGCTGACAGAAAAAAACATCCGGAAACTGCGGGGGAAAGAAATCGTTCTGGTCCCGCAGAGTACTTCTTATCTGGATCCATTAATGAAGGTCGGACAGCAGATATGCAAAGGAAAAAAGAACAAAGAAAAGAAGAAACATCTGGATTCTATTTTTGAACAATATTCTCTGGATAAAAAGGTTCAGGAACAGTATCCGTTTGAACTTTCCGGGGGAATGACCAGGAGAATCATGATCTCTACAGCATTGATCGAGAATCCAAAGCTGGTCATCGCGGATGAACCAACACCGGGGCTGGATCCGAAACTCGCAAAACGTGCAATGGAACATTTTCGCCAGCTTGCGGATATGGGAGCTGCTGTTCTTGTCATTACACATGATCTGGAACTTGCCCTGGAAACGGCAGACAGAGTACAGGTATTTTATGCCGGTTATACGATCGAAGACGCGGCAGTGGATGATTTTAATGAGGAAGAAACTCTTCGACATCCATATACCAGAGCACTCTGGCGTGCGATGCCGAAGCACGGTTTCCAATATATTAACGGGGTACAGCCTTATGTAAAAGATAACCTGCAGGGATGCCCGTTTGCACCACGATGCGACAGGAAATCACAGGAATGTCAGGGCGAGATTCCATGGAAAGCTTCCGGCAGTGGATATGTGAGGTGCATATTATGAGACTTGAAGCAAAAAATCTGTCTTTTAGTTATGATGTAAAAGGCAGACAGATACTGAGACAGTTCAGTTTAAGTGCAGACAGCAGTGAACGTGTAGGAATTATAGCTCCCAGTGGTTTTGGCAAAACAACTCTGTGTAAGATCCTGTCCGGATATGAAGCACCGCAAAGTGGCGAAGTGCTTCTTGATGGCAAACCACTCAGCGAATATGGCGCATACTGTCCGGTACAGATGATCTGGCAGCACCCGGAGCAGGCGGTAAATCCAAGACTCCGCATGAAAAATGTAATCGAAGAAGGAGACAGGACAGCACCGGAACTGATCGAAAAGCTGGGAATAGAACCAGACTGGATGAACAGATTTCCGACAGAACTCTCAGGAGGAGAATTACAGCGCTTCTGCATTGCAAGAGCCCTGGGACAGAGAACCCGTTTCCTTCTGGCAGACGAGATCACAACCATGCTGGATCTCATCACCCAGAGCCAGATCTGGCATTTTCTCATCGAAGAAACAGAACGAAGAAATATCGGAATGCTCGTAGTCAGCCACAGCCCGGAACTGATCAAGAAAGTCTGCACAAGAGTAATTGAGTTAGATAAATAGAAGAAACACCAGTTTATAAAGATATAGTATGGAACATCAACACTATGCTTTATAAGCTGGTATTTTTTTCAATCCAAACATCAAAGAACTTGTAGGTTTCCAGATGACCTGCCTGGAAAAAATGTACGACTACAATCAGACCCGCCCATCCCAGATGGAAAAACGAGCAGAGCTGATCAAAGAAATGTTCGCAGAAGCAGGAGAAGGCTGTTATATCGAGCCACCGTTTTATGCAAACTGGGGCGGACGGCATGTTCATCTTGGTAATCCCTGCCGTGTCCTTCGAGAACTCAACGACCATGACAGAGAGTATTACTACAGAGATCGTAAGATTGACTGGGATACATTGAAATAAAAAACAAAAACCACAGAATAGCTGTCAAAAACTGTTCTGTGGTTCATTTTTTAATTTTTTATTTCTTTTTACAAAACTGTTCTGCAATCTGTTTGATCAACTTCAATTGCTCGGAGTTCAGATTCTGAAGGATTTTGATTAATTCATTTATTTCTTTCGGGTAACTCATATGCTGGTTAAAAAAATCTCCAGGAGTGATTTTGAGATAATCACAAATATAGAAAAAGACCTGCATAGATGGATAAGCTTTCTGATTTTCAATTCGATTTATGTAACTGGGATTCTGACCAAGATCAAGGCTCATTTCTCTGGCAGAGATTTCTTCATCCGTTCTTAACTGCGCAAGCCGTGTGCTGAAACTTTCCTTCGTATTCATATCACAAATTCTCCTTTTTGTGACATTTTATATCACTAACTTACTGAAAACAGGACATATAAAACCTGAAATATAAAAAGCAAGATATATAATACTTAATTTTGGAAAAATATGGAATAAAACCAGAGACAAAATTATCTTTGGAAGAGAAATATTGGAGATACTGGCAAGATTAAAGAGCGTTTCGTTCTTGCGTAATGCCAGACTTAAATTAAGTGATATATTACACATAATGACTTAATTATAAAAAACTAAAACACTTGAGACTAAGGAACGGTGATGTTTTGTGAGTATGTATCAGAGCGAGCGTGAGGTGGCAGTGAAAAGGCTGCAGAAGGGGATTTTGGAGAAGAAAACAGAACTTGATAAATTATTGTGGGATGCACTTCTGGCAGGGCAGGGGGAGTTTTTTAATACTTCATCGGGGCTTCCGTTTTCTTATGTTGTGAAGAGAAAGCGAAACGGGGAATACAGTGGAGAACTGCTGGTGTCCCGTAAGGAAAGCAGCAAAACTCTGACTCGAAGTTCTGTGCTTCTGGCGTTTCACAAAGTGATCGATGCAACTCAGATTTGTGATATAGATGGAAAAGCAGAGCTGATCCTGCCGGAATATAAAGGACCGAAGGCGATAGGGCAGATTTTTGGTATTTCTTACATATATAGTATTTTCTGGAAGTTCGAGCTGATCAGAGTTCCGGCGAAAGTGCAGGAGAAGCTGATGGACATTAAGTAAATGCCAGCGGGTCTCTTTAGCTTGTCAGACAAACGCCCAGACAATGGCAGCCGATAAAACGTATGCGGCATTGTCTGGGCATTCTAAATGCTTATGTAATTATCTGATAAACAATAACCCTTATTTCAGGATTTCATCCTTCTTCTCAAGCAGTGCTTCACACGCTGCACATGCAGGGCAGTCGCAGTATTTTGCTCCGTTGGATTTGATCTCTTTGGCGTGGATCAGGATGTTTTTTGCACCTTCTTCACCGAAAACTTTGGCACCCATATCGGACTCTGCGAAAGCAATCAGACCGTCGATCGGCATGATGTCTTCTTCAAGTTCTGCTACGAATGTTTTGGCAGCAGCAGCTTCATTTTCGCCGCCGATAGCATCGAGATAATTCTGTGCAGTTTCTTTGACTTCGGCACATGCGGATGGTGCTGCGAGCAGGTCTTCTGTTAATTCACGGATTGTTTTGGACATGATAAAATCTCCCTTCCTATGTTGTATATTGATAACTCTATTATAGCGCGAAATCGACAAAAGGAAAAGCTGAAAAGGTTTAGATAACCTCTTCAGCTCTTTTTAAAGAAAAAAGCAGGCTTCCATAGGAATACTGCTTTACAGATTTAGTATATCAGAGAAAAAGAGAAAATAAATATGAAACGTGCATGTTTATGTTTATATACAAACCAGAAAGCTGCGGAATGCAAAGTTGTTAATTTTTTCTCTTGACAAAAGCTTTTTTTGGAGATATACTTTGACAATCAAAATATTCTAAAATCAAAACAAATTAGGAATATGAGGAAACAACTATTATGAATAAAGAACAGACCATAACCGGAGTCATCCGGGGAACGGGAGCCTGTGTCCCTGAGAGAGTTCTGGATAACAATGAGATCGCAGGTTTTGTAGATACCAGTGATAAATGGATCCGGGAACGGACTGGTGTGGAGCGACGGCGCATTGTGGAAAAGGAAACGACAGTTTCCATGGCAGCGGAAGCAGGCCGCCAGGCACTTGAGGAAGCCGGAGTTCCACCGGAAGAAGTAGATATGATTCTGGTGGCAACGGGTTCGGCTGACCGGGTTTTTCCATGCACAGCCTGTCAGGTACAGGAAATACTTGGAGCGGTCAGGGCAGTCGGATTTGATCTCAATGCTGCGTGCAGCGGATTCCTTTTTGCTTATAATACTGCCCAGGCTTATATCTCATCCGGAATCTGCCGGACGATCCTGGTCATAGGAAGTGAGAGTCTTTCCAGACTGGTGGACTGGACGGATCGCGGAACCTGCATCCTGTTTGGAGATGGGGCCGGAGCGGTTCTTCTAAAGGCAGCAGAGGGCAAGAGCTACCGACCGGCGGCACACTCCGATGGAAAAGGCGGACCGGCACTTACCGGACCGGGAGCCGCAGGCAGAATTCGAAGTATTGACAGAGACTGCAAAGAAGCAAAAACAGAATACATTACCATGAATGGCAAGGATGTCTTTCAGTTTGCGGTCCGCAATGTTCCGCAGGTGATACAGGAAGTTTTGAAAGAAAATGAACTTTCTATAGAGGACATTGACTGGTTTGTTCTTCACCAGGCGAATGCGAGAATCGTGGATGCAGTTGCGAGGCGGCTTCGCCTGGATATCGGGAAGTTTCCAATGAACCTTCAGGATTATGGAAATACGTCATCCGCGAGCATTCCGATTTTGCTGAATGAACTGAATCGGAAGGGCGTCTTGAAAAAAGGACAGAAAATCATTCTGGCAGGATTCGGCGCAGGACTTTCATGGGGAGCTAGCGTATTAGAATGGGAAATTGACAGCCGCACAAAGTGGTAAAGCAGTTTACAGATAATCTGAATTTATAAATATAAAAAATGAATTGAAAAAAGGAGAAAACAAAAATGTTAGAAAAAATCATCGAACTTACAGCAGACACTTTAGGAGCAAACGCAGCAGAGATCACTGCAGAGACATCCTTCATGGATGATCTTCATGCAGATTCCCTTGATCTTTTTGAGCTGGCAATGGCACTTGAGGAAGAATTTTCTGTAGAGATTCCAAGTGAAGATCTTGAAAAGATCACAACCGTAGCAGACGCAATGAACTACCTGACAGAGCATCAGGCATAAGAGTCACAGGACAAGAGGATTTTATTATGAAAACAGAGATCACAGAATTATTAGGAATTGAATATCCGGTGATCCAGGGTGGCATGGCATGGGTTGCGGAATGTCATCTGGCAGCAGCTGTATCCAATGCAGGCGGTCTTGGACTGATTGCAGCAGGCGGTGCGCCGGCAGAATGGGTCAGAGAGCAGATCCGTGAGACAAAGAAACTGACAGACAAACCGTTTGGTGTCAATATCATGCTGATGAATCCGGAATCAGAAAAAGTTGCTAAGGTTATCGTGGAGGAAGGCGTCAAAGTCGTTACCACAGGAGCCGGAAGCCCTGAGAAATACATGGCAGACTGGAAAGCAGCCGGAGTCAAAGTTATCCCGGTCGTTGCATCCGTAGCACTTGCAAAACGTATGGAACGCTGCGGTGCAGATGCGGTCGTTGCCGAAGGCTGTGAGGCAGGCGGCCATATCGGAGAGCTTACCACAATGGTACTGGTTCCGCAGGTCGTTGACGCAGTGAAGATTCCGGTGATCGCAGCAGGCGGTATCGCAGATGGCAGAGGAATGGCAGCAGCATTCATGCTTGGCGCAAAAGGAATCCAGATGGGAACCGTTTTTGCAGCATCCAAAGAATCTGTGATCCATGAAAATTATAAAAACAGCATCATCAAAGCAAAAGACATCGACAGTCGTGTAACAGGAAGAAGCACCGGACATCCGATCCGTGTTCTCCGTAACGACATGGTCCGCAGATATCTGGAACTGGAAAAAGCAGGCGCACCGTTTGAGGAACTGGAACAGCTTACTCTGGGAAGCCTCAGAAAAGCCGTTCAGGAAGGTGATGCAAAGAACGGAAGCCTGATGGCAGGTCAGATTGCAGGCATGATCAAAGAGGAACGTTCCTGTGAAGACATCATCAAAACAACTGTTGTCGATGCAGGCAAGCTGATGAACGGGGTAAATGCAGATGAGTAAGATCGCTTTTATTTATCCGGGACAGGGCGCACAGGCAGTTGGAATGGGAAAGGATTTTTATGAAAAAAGTCCTCTGTCCAAAGCCGTTTTTGATCAGGCATCTGAAGCAGTAGATCTTGACCTTAAGAAACTTTGTTTCGAAGAAAATGATCTTTTGGACAAAACAGAATATACACAGGTAGCGATGGTAACAGCCTGTCTTGCAATGACGAGAGCTGTCGAAGCAATGGGACTTCATGCGGATATGACAGCGGGCTTAAGCCTTGGTGAATACTGTGCGATCGCAGTGGCAGGCGGAATGTGCGACATGGATGCAGTACGCACTGTTCGCTCCAGAGGGATTTTTATGGAACATGCAGCACCGGAAGGAACCGGGGCAATGTCCGCAGTACTCGGACTTGATGCAACAGTCATTGAGGATGTCTTAAATGGCAGAGAGGGCGTTTCCATTGCAAACTACAACTGCCCGGGACAGATTGTCATTACCGGTGAAGCGAAAGCAGTTGCCGAGGCGGGAACAGCTCTCAAAGAGGCAGGTGCAAGAAGGGTACTTCCGCTTAAAGTAAGTGGACCTTTCCATTCACCGATGATGAGACCGGCAGGAGAAGAACTGGCGAAGGTTTTTGCCGGAGTCAGTATGAATCCCCTGAAAGTTCCGTATGTGGCGAACATCAACGCAGAGGTAATTACAGACTGCGGAAAGATCGAAGAACTTCTGGTAGCGCAGGTCAGCGGATCTGTCCGCTGGCAGCAGAGTGTGGAGACCATGATCCGCGAAGGCGTGGATACCTTCGTAGAGATCGGACCGGGCAAAACACTGACAGGATTCCTTCGAAAGATCGATAAAAATGTAAAATCCTATCACATTGGAAGCTGGGAAGAAGCTGTTTCGGTGTGTGAGGAACTTAAATAAGGAGAAAATAAGTGGCAGAGCAGAATAAAAAGAAAGTTGCTGTTGTAACAGGTGCTTCCAGAGGAATCGGAAGAGCCATTGCCCTGGAACTTGCGTCGAGAGGTGCAACAGTTGTGATCAATTATAACGGTTCTCTGGAACGTGCAGAAGAAGTGCAGAAAGAAATTGAGGAAAAAGGCGGCGAAGCAGAGATCAGACAGTGGAATGTCGCTGATCATAAAGCCTGCGAAAGTGCTGTAAAAGATATCGTAAAGACACATGGAAGTATTGATATCCTGGTGAACAATGCAGGAATCACAAAGGATGGCCTTCTGATGGGAATGTCAGAAGCAGATTTTGACAGTGTGATCGATGTCAACCTCAAGGGAACTTTTAATATGATGCGTTTTGTTTCCAGACAGATGCTCCGCCAGCGCAGCGGACGTATCATCAGCATGGCATCTGTAGTTGGAATTGCCGGAAATGCAGGACAGGCAAACTACGCGGCATCCAAGGCAGGGATCATCGGCATGACAAAGAGTGCGGCGAGAGAACTTGCATCCCGTGGAATTACTGTAAATGCAGTGGCACCGGGATTTATTGAGACAGAAATGACAGCAGTATTATCCGAAGAAGTAAAAAAAGCATCTGCCGCACAGATTCCGCTCGGACATTTTGGCAAGCCGGAGGATATCGCAAAAACAGTCGCTTTTCTGGCATCTGACGATGCTGCATACATCACAGGACAGGTAATTCAGGTCGATGGAGGAATGGTCATATGAGTAAGAGAAGAGTCGTTGTCACCGGACTTGGTGCAGTTACCCCTATTGGAAATAATGTAAAGGATTTCTGGGCAGGGATCCGCGAGGGAAAAGTCGGCATCGGACCGATCACGAAGTTTGATACCACCGATTACAAAGTAAAGATTGCCGCAGAGGTGAAGGATTTTAACGCAAAAGACCATATGGATCCGAGATCTGCGAGACGTATGGATCCGTTCTGCCAGTATGCAGTGACGGCAGCAAAAGAAGCCCTGGAAGATTCCGGGATCGATATGGAAAAAGAAGATTCTTTCCGCGCAGGCGTGATCGTTGGCTCCGGTATCGGAAGTCTTCCGCAGGTAGAGAATAACTATGAAAAAATCCTCACCAAAGGACCTGGAAAAGTAAATCCTCTGATGGTACCGATGATGATCTCCAACATGGCAGCAGGAAATATCTCCATTCAGTTCGGACTCCGCGGCAAATGTACAGATGTTGTGACAGCCTGTGCTTCCGGAACTCATAGCATTGGTGATGCATTCCGCGCGATCCAGTACGGGGATGCCGAGATCATGCTGGCAGGTGGAACGGAAAGCTGTATCTGCCCGACAGGTGTTGCAGGTTTTACTGCCCTTACTGCCCTTACCAAAACAGAAGATGCCGCAAGAGCATCTATCCCGTTTGACAAAGACAGAAGTGGTTTTGTGCTTGGCGAAGGTGCCGGCATCGTGGTCCTTGAGGAACTGGAGCATGCGAAGGCAAGAGGCGCAAGGATTTACGCCGAGCTTGTCGGTTACGGTGCAACAGCTGATGCTTTCCATATCACTTCTCCGGCAGAGGACGGAGCAGGCGCAGCAAGAGCAATGGAACTGGCAATGGAAGAAGCCGGCGTACAGCCATCTGAGGTGGAATACATCAATGCACATGGAACAAGCACGCACCACAACGACCTGTTTGAGACAAGAGCGATCCACAAGGCATTTGGAGATGCGGCAAAAAATCTGGTTGTAAATTCAACCAAATCCATGATCGGACATCTGCTCGGTGCAGCTGGCGGTGTGGAATTTGTAACATGTGTAAAATCTCTGGAAGAGGGATTTATCCATCAGACCGTTGGAACCACAGAGCCGGATGAAGAGTGTGACCTGAATTATGCGATCGGTGCTCCGGTGGAAAAAGAGATCCGCTATGCAATGAGCAATTCTCTTGGTTTCGGCGGACACAATGCGACACTTCTTGTGAAGAAATACGAGGGTTGATAGATTATGGAGTTTGAAAATCTTCTTACATTAATAAAAACAGTATCAGATTCTGAACTGACAGATTTTGCTTACGAAGAAAACGGAACCAGCATTCATCTGAAGAAGAAAAAAGAAATGGTAGTGGTTGCAGGAAATCAGCCGGATGTGCCGATCGCGGGTCTTGCAGCAGCACAGACAGCAGCCAGTCCGGCGACTGTAAATGCTGAAACTGTACAGGCAGCGTCCAGCGAGCCGGAGGGCATGATCGTAAAATCTCCTCTGGTGGGAACTTTTTATGCAGCACCGTCTGAGGATGCAGATCCGTTTGTTTCTGTTGGTGATCAGGTGAAAAAAGGCCAGACACTTGCCATCGTGGAAGCGATGAAACTGATGAATGAGATCGAAAGCGATTTCGACGGAAAAGTTGCAGAGATTTATGTGCAGAACGGACAGGCAGTGGAGTATGGACAGCCGTTGTTCCGGATTGTGTGAAGTAACTGGGGAGTATAGATCATGAATAAATTAGGTGTAAAAGAAATTGAACAGATTCTTCCTCACAGACATCCATTTCTTCTGGTGGATTATATCGAGGATTATGAACCGGGCAAATTTGCCGTCGGTTATAAATGTGTGACATTCCGTGAGGACTTTTTTAGGGGACATTTCCCGCAGGAACCGGTCATGCCGGGTGTTCTGATGGTGGAAGCTCTTGCGCAGACAGGAGCTGTAGCAATCCTGAGCCTTGAAGAAAACAAAGGCAAGATCGCATATTTTGGCGGGATCAAAAACTGCAGATTCCGTGGAAAAGTTGTCCCGGGAGACAAGCTTCGACTGGAAACGACAATTATCAAATGCAAAGGACCGGTAGGTGTCGGTCATGCAGTTGCAAGTGTCGACGGCAAAGTGGTAGTTGATGCAGAACTGACTTTTATGATTGGATAGGTGACACACTATGATTAAAAAAGTGCTGATCGCGAATCGAGGGGAGATCGCGGTGCGGATCATCCGCGCGTGCAGAGAAATGGGAATAGAGACAGTGGCTGTTTATTCAGAAGCGGACAGAGATGCGCTTCATACACAGCTTGCGGATGAGGCAGTCTGTATCGGACCGGCACCGTCATCCCAGAGCTACCTCAGCATGGAAAATATCATCAGTGCGACGATCGTTACAGGAGCCGATGCGATCCATCCGGGATTTGGTTTCCTTTCCGAAAACAGTCGTTTTGCAGAGCTTTGTGAGCAGTGTAATATTACTTTTATCGGACCGCCATCCAGTGTGATCGCAAGTCTTGGAAATAAACAGGCGGCAAAAAACACGATGGCAAATGCAGGTGTTCCGATCATTCCCGGCGGTAAAAATCCAATCTACACAGTAGAAGAGGGAATGAAAGAAGCAGAAACGATCGGGTATCCGGTCATCATCAAGGCTGCTCTCGGAGGCGGCGGCAAAGGAATGCGAGTTGCTGACACTATGGCAGATTTTGAAGAAAGTTTCCGTACTGCACAGAAAGAAACGCAGATGGCTTTTGGCGATTCCACGATGTATGTGGAACATTTTGTGCGTCATCCAAGACATATCGAGTTTCAGATCATGGCAGATAAGTTTGGAAATGTGATCCATCTGGGAGAGCGTGACTGCTCCATCCAGCGAAATCATCAGAAGATGATCGAGGAGTCTCCGTGCGAGGTGATTTCCGATGATCTTCGTGCCAGAATGGGTGAGGCAGCAGTAAAAGCGGCAAAAGCAGCCGGGTATGAAAATGCCGGAACGATTGAATTCCTTCTTGATAAAGACGGCAGATTTTATTTCATGGAAATGAATACCCGAATCCAGGTGGAACATCCGGTCACAGAGTGGGTGACTGGCGTGGATCTTGTCAAAGAGCAGATCCGTATCGCTTCCGGACTTCCGCTTTCCTGCAAACAGGAAGATATTCATCTGACCGGTCATGCGATCGAATGCAGGATCAATGCCGAAAACCCGTCCAAAGGTTTTCGACCGTCACCGGGAACGATCACAGACATGTATTTTCCGGGTGGAAAAGGAATCCGTATTGATTCTGCCGTGTACAGTGGATATACGATCCCGCCGTACTATGATTCCATGATCGCGAAGGTGATCGTGTGGGCAAAGAACCGTACCGAAGCGATCCGTAAGATGCAGAGTGCACTTGGTGAAGTGATCATTGAGGGGATCGACACCAACGTGGACTACCAGTATGAAATCCTGGAACACCCGGATTTTCAGTCCGGGAATACGGATGTAGAGTTTATCGAACGGATGGAAAGCGAAGCGCAACAAGAGAAGAGAGTGGGTTAATTAGATATAACAGGAGTTGAGCGACCATGAAGTTGGACAACATGTTCAAAAAGACAAGAATTGTTTCCAGAATACAGAGCCATAATGCAGCCCGTGCTTCCAGACCGGAAGTGCCGGAAGGACTTCTTCGCAAATGCAACAAGTGCGGAGCGGCGATCATTGCAGAAGATGTAAAACAGGGGAATTATATCTGTCCGAAGTGTGGAGGATATTTTCGTATCCATGCATACCGAAGGATTCAGATGGTCATTGATGAGGGAACTTTTGAAGAGTGGGATCATGATCTGACTGGTGGAAATCCTGTAAACTACAAAGGTTATCCGGAAAAAGTGCAGGCACTTCAGGAGAAAACAGGACTTAAAGAAGCTGTTGTCACAGGCAGGGGCAAAATAAACGACAGAGAGATAGTGATTGCAGTCTGCGACGGAAGATTTCTGATGGCGAGCATGGGCTGGGCTGTCGGTGAAAAGATCACCAGAGCAGTAGAGCGTGCAACGGAAGAAAAACTTCCGGTCATCATTTTTGCCTGTTCCGGCGGAGCCAGAATGCAGGAAGGCATTACATCTCTGATGCAGATGGCAAAGACATCGGCGGCACTGGAACGCCACAGTAAAGCAGGATTACTTTATGTGAGTGTTTTGACGGAACCTACGACTGGAGGTGTGACGGCAAGTTTTGCAATGCTGGGAGATATCATTCTGGCAGAACCGGGAGCACTGATCGGATTCGCAGGACCGCGTGTCATTGAGCAGACGATCCGCCAGAAACTGCCGAAGGGATTTCAGAGAGCAGAATTTCTTGTAGAGCACGGTTTTGTGGATGACATTGTAAGACGTGAGGATCTGAAAGAAACACTTGGAAAGATCCTGGAGATGCATGAGGGGCAGAGCACAGACAGTACTTCGGAAAATGAAAAAGCTTCTTATATAAATAAGGATGAATTTTCACCGAAATCCGATGTTGCCCACGCAGACATCAACCCGTACCTCACAGCCTGGGAACGTGTCCAGCTTTCACGAAAGACAGACCGTCCGTCCGGCAGTGATTATATAGAAGCACTTTTTACTGATTTCATGGAATTCCACGGAGACCGAAACTACGGAGATGACAGGGCAGTTATCGGCGGGATCGCAAAATTCCACGGAAGACCAGTCACTGTCATCGTGCAGGAAAAAGGAACCAACACAAAAGAAAATATCGCGCACAACTTTGGCATGCCGATGCCGGAAGGATACCGCAAAGCTCTTCGTCTGATGAAACAGGCAGAGAAATTTCACCGACCGGTCATCTGTTTCGTGGATACCCCGGGAGCATTTTGCGGGATCGAGGCAGAAGAACGGGGACAGGGCGAGGCAATTGCCCGTAATCTCCGGGAACTTGCCGGATTGAAGACGCCGGTTCTGTCTATCGTGACAGGCGAAGGCGGAAGCGGCGGTGCCCTTGCACTTGCGGCCGGAGATCAGGTATGGATGCTGGAAAACTCCGTGTATTCCATCCTTTCACCGGAAGGTTTTGCAAGCATCCTCTGGAAAGACAGCACCAAAGCCAAAGAAGCAGCAGCAGTTATGAAACTGACAGCATCTGACCTTTATCAGAAAGGCATCATCGAGCAGGTGATCCCGGAACCGGAGAATTTGACTCCTGAAAGTCTGTGGCAGGTGACAGAGCGTTTGGATGACAGAATCCGTGCTTTTCTTAAGCAGTATACAGTTCTGTCAGAAGAAGAACTCCTTGAAATGAGATATGCGCGTTTTCGCAAATTCTGATAAATTTCATAAAAAAGAAACGTAGGACAGAATCCGCAATGTGTGACAAAATCGAACATATTGCGGATTTTGTTTATATAAAAAAAGACCGGATCTGGGATATAATGGATAATGAATTAAAAGATAACCAGGGTAAGGAGGAACTGTTTCATGAAAGAAGTGAAATCACCAAAGAAGCCATTGCTTTATTATTACGGAATTGTGCTTCTGGTCCTTGTCATTTTTAACGTGATCGTGACACCGATGATCACGAAGCGCATGGTCAGGGAAGTAGATTATGGAACTTTTATGTCAAAGATTGAAGACAAAAAGATCGAAGATGTCCAGATTGAGGACAATCAGATCCTTTTTACAGATAAGGATGACTCGAGTATCGTTTACAAAACAGGTGTGATGGACGACCCGACTCTTACAGAGCGTCTTTATAATGCTGGAGCGAAGTTTTCCAAGGAGATCGATCAGCAGATATCACCGCTGGCAAGTTTCCTGCTCACAGGTATTCTTCCGCTGGTGATCTTTATCGCACTTGGCCAGTATATGGGCCGCAAAATGATGAACCAGGCGGGCGGCAAGAATTCCATGGCATTTGGAATGGGAAAAAGCAACGCCAAGGTTTATGTACCATCAACCGAAGGTATTCATTTTAGTGATGTCGCAGGCGAGGAAGAAGCAAAAGAAAATCTTCAGGAAATCGTTGATTATCTTCACAATCCGGAGAAATACACCAAAGTCGGTGCTTCCATGCCGAAAGGTGTCCTGCTCGTAGGTCCTCCAGGTACTGGTAAGACCATGCTGGCAAAAGCAGTAGCCGGAGAGGCTGACGTACCGTTCTTCTCCATGTCTGGTTCTGAATTTGTCGAGATGTTTGTCGGAATGGGCGCATCCAAAGTCCGTGATCTTTTCAGCCAGGCAAAAGAAAAGGCTCCTTGTATCGTATTTATCGACGAAATCGATGCCATCGGCAAGAAACGTGACGGTCAGATGGCAGGTGGCAATGATGAACGTGAGCAGACTCTGAACCAGCTTCTTACAGAGATGGATGGTTTTGGAGGAAACAATGGTGTTATCATTCTGGCAGCGACCAACCGTCCGGAATCTCTTGACCCGGCATTGACTCGTCCGGGACGTTTTGACCGCCGTGTACCTGTGGAACTTCCGGATCTTGAAGGCCGTGAAGCAATCCTTAAAGTACATGCAAAGAAAGTTCAGCTTTCTGATGATGTAGATTTCCATACGATCGCAAGAATGGCATCCGGAGCTTCCGGTGCGGAACTTGCCAATATTGTCAATGAAGCAGCTCTTCGTGCAGTCCGCGACAACCGCGAAGTTGTGACAGAAGCAGACCTTGAAGAGAGCATCGAAGTCGTTATCGCAGGATACCAGAAGAAAAATGCCGTACTTTCCGATCAGGAGAAGAGAGTTGTCGCATATCACGAGATCGGACATGCTCTTGTCGCAGCAATGCAGACACATTCCGCACCTGTCCAGAAGATCACGATCATTCCGAGAACTTCCGGTGCACTTGGTTATACCATGCAGGTAGAACAGGGGGATAAATACCTTCTGACAAAGAAAGAACTGGAAAACAAGATCGCGACTTTTACCGGTGGACGTGCCGCAGAGGAAGTTGTATTCGGCGAAGTGACCACAGGTGCTTCTAATGATATCGAGCAGGCGACCAAGATCGCACGTTCTATGATCACCCGTTATGGTATGAGCGATGATTTTGACATGGTGGCAATGGAAACGGTGACAAATCAGTACCTTGGTGGTGATGCATCTCTGGCATGCTCCGCAGATACGCAGAAAGAGATCGACCGTCAGGTTGTTGAACTCGTCAAGAGAGAACATGAAAAAGCGAAAAAGATCCTTCTGGACAACCGCCAGAAACTTGATGAACTTTCTAATTATCTCTATGAAAAAGAGACGATCACGGGAGATGAGTTTATGGCGATCCTGAACGGAAGTGAAACAAAGGAGGCGAACGATCATGAGAAGACAGTCTGACATTGGATGGACAGAGCTGATCTTGGGAATCGTTCTGATCATTCTTGGGATTTTTATCATTAAACAGCCGGTAGGCATTATTACCTGGATCGTAGTACTGTGTGGACTGATCGCAGTTTTCAGTGGAATCGCTGATATTGTTCTGTATGTTAAAATGGAACGTTTCACCGGTTTCGGACCGATCATTTCCCTTGTGACTGGAATTCTGGGTGTCATGGCAGGTTTTATGCTGATGGTACATCCGAGTGCAGGAACCTGGGCGATCGCAATGATCCTTCCGATCTGGATCATTGCACACTGTATTTCCAGACTTTCGCATCTGCAGTATATGAAGATGCATTTTGGAAGTACTTACTACACACTTTCCCTGATCCTGAATATTCTTGGGCTGATCGTCGGGATTATGCTGGTGTTCCGGCCGATGGTCACGATTCTTTCCATGGGAGTGCTGGTTGGCTCTTATCTGATCCTTGAGGGGATTGAGTGCGTAGTGACAGCATTCAGTGGAAAAAGATATTATCGTTGATCACAAAATCTTTACAACTACTTTAAAGTAAAATTAAAGTTCCACCTGTATAGTGTACTTATCGAAACGAACACAGAAAGGTGGAACTTTTTTATGAAGAAAAAATATGTAGCAGTAATGTTAGGATTAGTATTAAGTATGTCAACAGCAAGCGTTTACGCAGCAGGAAGCTCCGCGGCGACAGCGGCAGAATCTACCGATAGTTCCTCGGACAGCAGCAACAGTCAGCAGGGCGAAAAACCAGACGGCGAGCCGCCGGCAAAACCGGATGGAGACAACAGTGAGCCGCCAACAGGGGAGAAACCGGACGGAGAACCACCGCAGGGTGATGGACAGGGAGGACCCGGAGGTGCACCTGGCGGACAGAAGCCGTCAGCTCAACATTAAAAGTCGGAAATCTTTCCCTTGACTGCACCACCTTTGAACTAAAATCCCCCACAGATGCGTGCAGACTGCCAAACAAGGAGTTTCAGGTCATGGAACTCTTTGCGGCAAACCCGAGTCAGGTGATCTCAACAGACCGTAACGTGAAGATCAAAGCAGCACGAGGACAGGGCTATTATCTGGAGATACAGTCATGATACGGGATTTAAGAAAAAAATTTATTCTAGTGGCAATGCTTTCGCCCATGCTGGTGCTCACCGCCATCATGGGCGTTGTCAATTTCAGCAATTACAGAGAAATGCTGGACCGTGCAGATGAAATGACAGCACTTCTCGAACAGAACGACGGGAAATTCCCGGAGGAGCCGTCACGGCATGAGCAGGACGACACAGAGACTCCACCGGCGAAACCAGAGAATGATAAAAAAGACAAGAGTCGTTTTTCTGTGGAGACACCATTTGAGACGCGCTATTTTACTGTGACTGTGGATGAGAACGGAGAAGTCACAGACTGTGATCTGGACAGGATCGCAGCAGTTGATGAGGAGACTGCCGAGGAATACACACAGACAGCTCAGCAAAAAAACAAAACCACAGGATTCCAGGGAATCTACCGCTACAGAGTGACGGAGACAGAAGACGGAGCAAAATACGTCTTTCTGCTGGTAGTGATCTTTTCCAGGATGGTATTCCGACCGGTAGAAGAGAGTATCCAGAAACAGAAACGCTTTATCACAGACGCGAGCCACGAGCTCAAGACACCACTGACGATCATCGATGCAAACACAGAGGTCATGGAAATGGAAAGCGGAGAATCCCAGTATCACGGCAGAGAACAAAAATGGCAGAGGATTAACGATTACCGTTATCTTATAAAAAAGGATCAGAGACGAAAAAATACCCGATGGACAAACTGCCCGCCGGGTATTTTTTCATTTTATTAAAAGAAAGTTTGGATTACAGTATATCATCTCTGCGGATATATCCAGGATGTCCCTCCTCAGCAATGATCTCATTGCCATGGATAACCCTGGCCCATTTATCCATAACCTGATTCTCAATGTGTGCATTCTCACCAACTACAGTATGAGCAAGTACAACACTGTTCTTAACGACAGCACCAGGTTTGATCTGGCAGCCACGTCCGATTACGGAGTTCTCTACGGTTCCTTCGATGATGCAGCCGTTGGAGATAACGGAATTCTTAACATCTGCTCCCTCAAGATACTGAGTCGGGCAGGAATCGTTGGTTCTGGTGTAGATTGGCCATTCCGGATTGAACAGTCCCTCAGCAGTCTTGATATCGATCAAAGAGAGGTTTGCATTGTAATAACTGTTAAAGTCAGTGATAGATGCAAAGTATCCTCTGTGTGCAATACCACGGATATCCAGATCTCCAAGAGAAGCTGCTACGATCTGCGGCAGAGTGTACATGGAAGAGATCTTTTTGGCTTTTTTGATGAGGTCAATGAAAAGCTCTTTGTTCATGATATAGGTATCCATGAAGATATTGCGTTTCTGAGCACTTCCGCGGTTCTTTTCGATGGATTCGACACCTTTCTGCTTGTTCAGGTTCAGGATATCGCAGTTCAGAAAAGATTCTCTTGCGTTATCAACGGAATGATACAGAAGAGAAATGTCCGCACCGGAATCAATATGTGCCTGAAGAAGTTCACTGTAGTTTGCAGCGTATACCATGTAAGCAGGAGCGATGATCACATAGGGTTCATGCATACGCTCGATGAATTCAAGGTTTTCAGCGAAAGCTGCGATATCTGTATTGTATACATCGTTCTCTGAGCTGTTCTGGGAGAACATAAGCTGGAGTTTACCACGCTTGGAGTTGATGTTGTAATGACGGCCGGTTCCGAGGTGCTCTACCAGAGAACGCGGTTTGTTCTTTACATATACCTGAATGCGGTCGATGCCGCTGTTGCTCATATTTGAAATAGGAAAGTCGATGACACGATATCTTCCAAGGAAGGAGAAAGCACCGATCGGACGATACTGCTGAAGTCCTCCTACATTAACATGGGATCCGGAAGATGTGACAATTCCAAATGCTCTTGCCATATTATTCTACCCCCTTTACACGTTTGGACACGAGTTCGATATTTTCACTGTCTGCGCTGCCGACAACAGCATCCTGACCGATCTTGACATTATCGGCAACAAGAGCACGCCGTACAACTGCGCCTGCAGCTACTTCTACGCCTGGCATCAGTACACTGTCGATGATCTTGGCACCTTCGCCGACCTTACATCCGGTGAACAGTACAGAATGATTTACTTCACCCTCTACAACACAGCCCTGGGTAATGAAGGCCTTATTTACTTTGGCGTTTGGTCCTATGTACTGAGGAAGAGCGGATGTGTCTTCTGTGTAGATCTTCCATGCCGGATCGTTCAGATTCAGTTCGTTGCGGGAATCGATAAGATCCATGTTTGCTTCCCAGAGAGAATCGATGGTTCCTACGTCCTTCCAGTAGCCTTTGAATTTGTAAGCTGCAAGTGTCTTCTTATCATTCAGGAGACATGGAATAACGTCCTTACCAAAGTCATGGTGAGAATCAGGATTCTTCATATCTGCAAGAAGGATCTTGCGAAGCAGTTTCCAGTTAAAGATATAGATACCCATAGATGCAAGATTGCTCTTCGGGTGTTCAGGTTTTTCTTCGAATTCAACGATACGTCCGTCACCGTCTGTGTTCATGATACCGAAACGGCTTGCTTCCTTCATCGGTACTTCGATAACAGCGATGGTAGCGTCTGCATTCATTTCCTTGTGGTAATCCAGCATCTTGTCATAATCCATCTTGTAGATATGGTCGCCGGAGAGAACCAGAAGATATTCTGGTGAGTATTTGTCAATAAAGTCGATATTCTGAGAAATAGCGTCAGCAGTACCTCTGTATACATCCAGATCAGCATCGGCTTTTTCACGAGGCGGGAGAACGAAAACTCCGCTTTCTCTTGCATCAAGACCCCAACGACCGCCTGCTGCTACATAACTGTTCAGAAGGACAGATTCATACTGGGTAAGAACACCCACGATGTCGACACCGCTGTTAGCGCAGTTGCTTAACGGGAAATCAACGATGCGGTATTTACCGCCATATGAAACTGCCGGTTTGGCAACTTTGTTGGTAAGTTCATGGAGACGACTGCCACGGCCGCCAGCCAGGATCATCGCTAACATGTTGTTTTGTTTCATAGTGAACCCTCACTTTCCTTTAATAATGCTTGTATGTCTCCTATTATACAATTTTTACAAAAACATTTCTACATTTTTGAGCAAAAAAGTCTATTTTATTGAAGAAAAAAATTGCGTGTTGTAAAGAATGCATTAAAAAAAATGAAAAAAAAGGAAAAATAAGTAAAAAACAAACAAAAATCATGTAAAATGCACTAAAATACTACAAAATACTACAAAATACGAATAAAAATTGTCGCAAACATCCATAAAACCACACCCGAAAGAGCGGAAAAACGGCAAACATTTTGCAATGACTGGACGGAAAAGAAGATATACGTTATAATAGCAACGTCAGGAAAAAGAAATAATATATGATTAGAATAAGAGGTATTCTGGTGAAAAGACGAGAAGATTTTAAACGCTTTGTTGTTTTCTGTCTGGCAAGCCTTGTGGTGATCGCCCAGACAGCTGTTTTTGCGTATATCTGGTACGATTTTTACCGTGGTCTGATCTTTGAACCTTTCTGGAGAAAAGGTAACTGGGTGCTGATCGCGATCTATGCCCTGATCAATGTCCTGTTTTCCAGATTATATGGAGGACTCAAGGTCGGTTACCTGAAGCGTATCGATGTATTTTATTCGATGACGATCGCGACGATCTGTACGAATGTTATCACATATTTCCAGATAACCCTGATCAACCGCTGGTTCCTTGATCCGTGGCCGATGGTGGAGATGACGCTGGTACAGTTTGTGATCATTCTGATCTGGATCTGGCTGTCAAGATATATTTATTCCAGACTTTACCGTGCGCGTAAACTGCTGGTGATCTACGGGGACAGAGATCCGGGGGACCTGATTCACAAGATGAATTCCCGTAAGGACAAATATGACATCAGCGGCAAGGTTCACATTGATGCAGGAGAGAAAGAAATTTATCGATTGATGAAGGAATATGACGGAGTTATCATCTGGGATCTTCCTTCACAGGTCAGGAACCGTTATCTGAAACACTGTTTTGCACATTCTATCCGTTGTTATCTGAGTCCGAAGATCTCGGATGTCATTCTGATGGGAAGTGAACGTATCCATCTTTTTGACACACCACTTCTGGTTGCTAAGAACATGGGACTTTCTGTGGAACAGCGTGCAGCCAAGAGACTTCTGGATATCGTAGTATCTGCGATTGGAATTGTTGTGGCATCTCCGATCATGCTGATCGCGGCATTGTGTGTCAAATTATACGACGGTGGTCCTGTATTTTATTTCCAGGAGAGACTTACTATTGGTGGCAAGCCGTTCAAGATCTGCAAATTCCGCAGTATGTGTGTGGATTCTGAGAAACATGGTGCGCGACTTGCATCCAAACATGATTCCAGGATTACACCGGTCGGTAAGGTCCTTCGTAATCTTCATCTGGACGAGCTTCCGCAGTTATTCAACGTCTTTAAGGGAGACATGTCCCTGGTAGGTCCGAGACCGGAACGTAAGACAATTATGCGTGAATATCGTAAGGAACTTCCGGAATTTTATTATCGTCTGAAAGTTAAAGCAGGACTTACCGGCTATGCACAGGTTTATGGCAAATATAATACGACACCATATGATAAACTCAAACTTGATCTCTTCTATATTGAGAACTATTCGTTTTTCCTCGATCTGAAACTTCTGTTGATGACAGTTAAGATCTTTTTCCAGAAGGAAGTTTCTGAGGGTGTAGATGATAATCAGGTAAATGCACTGAAAGATTCCGTAGAGGAAATTACAGGGGAGGATCTTCACCATGGCAGAACAGAAAACAGAGAATCAAAATGATCTCAGGAAACTTCAGCTTGTAGAGCTGGACATTCTGAAAGAATTCCTGAGAATATGCAAGAAACATCATCTGCGCTATTATGCACTCGGAGGAACACTGCTGGGTGCGGTCAGACATGAAGGCTTTATCCCGTGGGATGATGATATTGATGTGGGAATGCCGAGACCGGATTTCAGACGCTTCGAGAAGATCGCAGAGAAAGAACTTCCGGAATACCTTCATTACTGCAGCTTTAAGAAAACAGAAGGTTATCATCATTATGTACCGAGGATCACAGACAGCCGTGTCAAGGTGATCGATGAATCCGCAGCTGTTGATGCGGAAAAAGAAGCATGGATCGATATTTTTCCTCTGGATGGAATGCCGGGCAACAAATATCTTCGTAAATTTCATTGCTTCCGGCTTCTGATCGCAAGAGCGAGGGTAAATTATTCCCTGTTTTCGACAAACGTCGATCTCAAGCGCAAGAGACCGCTGCATGAACAGATCCTGATCAATGCAGGCAAGATCCTTCCGGTAGAGAAGATTTTCCGTACAGACAGAGAACTGAAGCGTCTGGATCGTATGATGCAGAAATATTCCTATGACAGTTCACCATATCTGGTAAATTTTATGGGGATCCACAAGCTCAAGGAAATGTTCCACAGGAAGCACTACGGTAAAGGTGCAGATTATCCGTTTGAGGATATTTCGCTGAGAGGACCGAAGAATTATGATTTTGTTCTCCGCCAGATGTACGGAGAGTACTGGAATCCGCCGTCCGCTCAGGAGATGAACCATCATAATACCAGAATTAAGGAGTGATCGTATGGGAACAGATTCAGAGATGACATATTCTGTTCTGATGGCGGTATATGGAAAAGAAAATCCGGAGTTTTTGCGGCAGAGCATTGAGAGCATGCTGAATCAGACTTTGTCTTTTTCAGATTTTGTACTTGTCTGTGACGGACCTTTGTCCCATGAACTGAATGAGGTAATCACATGGGCGCAGAAACAGATGGGAGAAAAGCTTCAGCTTATTCGCCTCAAGGAGAATAAAGGGCTGGGGAATGCCTTACATGTAGGCGTTCCAAGATGCCGCTGTTCTGTGATCGCCAGAATGGACAGTGACGACATCAGCAGACCAGATCGATGCGAGAGACAGTTCCGCATCATAGAACGTGATGGATATGATCTGGTGAGTGGTACTTTGCAGGAATTTTCCCGGAAACCGGGCGATATGGATCGCCTGAGAGTGCTGCCGAGGACTTCAGAGGAAATCCTGCAGTATGCCAAGAAGAGAAATCCTTTTAATCATCCATGTATGATGTTCCGCAGGGAGGCTGTTCTTCATGCGGGAAATTATCAGGACTTCCCGGGATTTGAGGATTATTATCTGTGGGTGCGTATGTTGCGTAAAGGGTGCAAGGGATATAATGTTCAGGAAGTGATTCTTGATATGCGTACCGGAAATGGAATGTATGACCGCAGAGGCGGCAGAGAGTATCTTCACTGGGTACTGCGTTTCCAGAGATATCTTTACTGTAAGAAATTTATTACCCGTAAGGAATATATTAAGAACTGTCTGGTCCGTACAACAGTCGGAATGATTCCGGGCGGAGCCAGGGAAAAGTTTTATCATCTTTTCTTAAGAAATGTCAAATAAGTTTATGCATAAAAAATGTGCTGATCACATCTGATGACCAGCACATTTTTTAGTTCTTCTCCATGAAGTCTACATATTCTTCAAGAACCGGCTTCGGCTCACCGATTCGTTTGATCTGTCCATCATGCATCCACATAACGGTATCACACAGTTCCTGAAGAGTCTCAATACTGTGGGATACGATGATAACAGTACGCTCCTTATTGGAGATCAGGCTTTTCATTTTGTTGTAACTCTTTTTCTTGAATTTCTGGTCACCGACACTTAAGACCTCATCGATCAGCATAATGTCTGTTTCCAGAATAGCGGTGATAGAGAATGCCAGCTTGGAGTACATACCACTTGAGTAGGTCCTTACAGGCATATCAATAAATTCACCAAGTTCAGCAAACTCAACAATTTCAGCTTCCTTTGCACGAACTTCCTCCTCGGAGAAACCAAGGAGCATACCGGAAAGAATGATATTCTCTCTTCCGGTCATTTCACGCTGGAAACCAACACCAATGGACAGAAGGGAAATGGAATGTCCCTTCAGATCGATCGTTCCGCTGTCCGGAGAAAAGATGCCGGCCAGAGCGTTCAATGTGGTGGACTTACCACATCCGTTCTTGCCAATGATTCCAAGGATCTCACCTTCACGAACATAGAAGGAGATTCCCTTTACAGCTACAAAACGGTCAGCCTTCTGACGGTGGAACTGTAACAGGTTCTTTTTGATAGAAGTTTTCTTGAGATTCTGGTAGCTGATGACCAGATCAGTAACTTCAATAGCATGTTTCTCTTCCATATTATATCACCTTTACATAACTGTTTTCATTTTTGTAGATCTTACGTACACCTAAGATACTGATGATAACTCCGACAACAAACCACATAAGAAGAAGTTTCCTGTGAGGTGTTTTGCCGTAGATCAGGCAGTCACGGGAGGCAGTCAACAAAAACGCAATAGGGTTTCCCTTTCCGATATAATCGTTGTAAGGTGCCGGGAGCCTGTCCATGATATTCCAGAATACACCGGTCAGATAAAACAGGAAACGCAGCACAATGTTCAGCACATTGGAAAGATCCTCTACAAATACTCCGTAATGAAGGAGAAAACAGGAAAATCCAAATACAATAACAATCAGAGTCATCAGAATAGGAATGAAATACAGAACATTCCAGGTTACAGGAACTCTGAATACAAGCATCATGGCGAGAATAATAAGAAGGGAAATACACATCTTAAATCCGTTAACGCCCATCTTGACAAAAAGAAGGATGAATTTCGGTATATATACTTTGGATACGATCGGCTTATTGGCCTTGATTACCTTGACACTCTGCAAAAGAGATTTATTAAAAAAGTCCCACAGAGTGATACCAATAAAGACGAAAATTGCAAAGTACTGCTGATTGGACTTGAAAACATATCCGAACATGAATACATAGATCAGCATAAAACAAAGAGGATCCAGTACCCACCACAGCCAGTTCAGATAGGAATTGGCTATTTCGGATTTTAACTGAGCCTTGGAAGAATAGATTGCGTACTTCCAGTACTTCTTCAAGTCATCCTTGAATCGATTAAACATAAAATCCGCTCCTATATTTATTTTTGATAAAATTATAGACCCCCAGAAAACTGAGGGCATTCGACTTTTTTATCATACACTACAGAGGGAACGTTGACAAGAGAAAACTTATTTTTATAAGAAATACTTCTATAAAAAAAAGCAAAACACTTGACTTCATGTATAAGGTGTGATAAACTAGACGGGCGACATGGAAGTTAGGTCTTTTTTTTATGCAAAAAATAAAAGAAAGACTCACGCAAATGAAAACACTGGAGGTGGAAGTTGTGCGCGTTAAGATTACATTGGCA
>JAFEHB010000150.1_pt2 | contig 69193 bp, 74 predicted proteins | sample 9267121 | NCBI WGS metagenome assembly JAFEHB01 (sample SAMN17103336, study PRJNA684904) | human gut metagenome | isolation source: diarrhea sample from child under the age of five | host: Homo sapiens | place: South Africa: Mafikeng, Mafikeng Provincial Hospital | collected 2019-09 | reverse complement strand
AGGACATTTTCGGTTGGCAATCCAAGAAATGTTACTTTCATTAACTGAATACCTTGTGTCATAGGAAAAATACTGATTATCTTCTGCATAGCAACGGGCATAACTTCAAACGGAAGTGTTGTCCCCGAAAAAATCCGCATAGGAAAGCACAAGATACAGGCAATGACACTTATATAAAACACCTAATCCGGCTGCACGTCAAGATTCCGTTCACTTCCTTCTTTTGTTGAGTTGCTTAGATAGCAGCATTCCGGATATCTCTCTGCAAAATTCTTTAGTCGTTTCTGTAATCCCTGATTAAATGTATAGACACTATAATATTGATCTTCTTCATTTGTCAGGATAATCGTTTCTTTTTCATACTTTGACAGTTTCATAGCATCTATCCTCTCCTCCTTTCCATATCCTGCTCCAAATATCTCGGTACCGGCTTCCCTGATCTCACAGCGATTGCGATCTGTTTTTCCCGCAATCTCTTGATTACCGACTCTTTTTTCTTTGGTTTCTTCTTTGTTAATTGTTTTGGCCTCTGTGCTGACTTTCTTTCTATCCTTTTCTCTTCTGCATTTTTCAGATTATTTACCTGACCATCTACCATATTATAATTTCCTTCTATTCCGGATTCCCAGCTTCTCTCATAAGTCCCATTCTCAAAAAATTTCTGATAATGTTCCAACCTGTTTTTATATTTTTGATGTTCTTGTTTCCTTTGTTCCGGTACCTTCATGAGCTCATGGAGTTTCTGTTTGGTTTTTTCATCGAAGCCATTCTGACATTCCTCCATGATCATCTTCCCATAACTATCTAGGATGATATAGGCAACCTGTCTGTGATATTCCTGATGCTCCATGAGATAAAACTGTTTTCCATCAATAATGATATCATCCGTAGCCATCCAGTTTCCCGGCTTGCCACTAATGCGGTAATTTTCCGTATCCAACGTGACCAATGTACCTGACGGGTTTAATCGGATGAACCCTGATAAAAGCTGTGGATAGTCTTCATTGACATAATAGCAATGAATTTCCCCATTCTGATTCAATACAATCACATCACTGACTTCACAGGACTCTTTCATGCGTTTCCATAAAGCAATTGCATTCTCCCCCGGCAATAATGGCCTGATATCCATCTGCCGGTAATGTTCAATCCGTATCGCAAGTTTCCTGCTTACCGCTTCCTGATAGGAAAGGTGCCAAAGGTCTCTCCCTTCCGAATTACGGTTTACTCGGTAAACTGCAAATTGATCATTCTTCATAAGCATCATCCTCCAGGTTATTCAGATAACGATTCAAATCCAGGGAATAATAATATTTATCTTCGATCATCTGTAACTTACTGATTGCAGATGCAATCGTTTCCAGCAGATCGTCTTCCAATGGATCTTCTTTCGTTTCTTCCAATGCCTCTAAAGTGTCTTTCAAAATATCTATCGTATCTTTTCTTGTGTTTTCCTGGAAAAGAGCCACAACCGCCAATTCATCTTCTTCAAATGTTACTTTACTCATAAGCTCATATCCTCCCTTCTTTTTTGAGATTTGGTTTTCTGTATCTCTCCTTTTTCTTCTTTTGGTCTGGTTTTCTCTACATTCAGAGACTTTTCTTCGATATATTGTTCTACACGTTTCAAAGCTTCCTGCACCAACTTATTTTCTTTATAGAATGGTATGGAATCTAAGATCTCTCTTTGTGATCTTCCGGCAACCATCAGATCCATCATTCCGTCATAATCGCTCCCTTCCTGCAGGTTAAATCCAACGGATTTGAGCCCATTCATTCGTTCTGCAGGTATCTTCTCATACGCTTCTAATGCATCTGGCAGATTCAGATCATGATGAACTTCTCCTAATACCGGAAACTCTGAACACTCTGCCGCATAGAAGCTGATACAACTCGTTTGCTCTAAGATATCCCTTTTCTGAATGTCATTTTCCATTCCAAGTATCTTTTTTCTCTCTTCTACAAAATCCGTAAGTTCCTGAAATCCAAAGCGATCCACAAAATATGCTTTCATATCCCCATTCTGATTCATGATCACAACATCACTGACAGACAGGGAGTGTGCCTTATAATCCGCTGGTGGATCATCATTAAAAATACTGTAAATCGCATTCATATCTTCATTTGGCAGATACAGGCTGGAATAAACACATCGATACTGATCAGCAGTTACCATGATCCCCTTTTTCTGCAAATCTTCCATTCCCACAAATAATTGATCTCTTCCAGATCCATTTTCATCCAAATGATAGATCGAGAGCCTGCATTCTTTCCTTGTAAACATCATTTCTTCAAAACTCTGTTCAAACCGTTCCGGATATATCACTCGCTCTACACGTTCTTTCTGGATCGGATCTCCTTTTTCTATGATTGCTTCTACCCATCGTTCCACTTCATTCCAGGATTTTGCAAATAAATGTCCCTGCATCCTATGAGTGCCGTCCGGAATAAACTGTAGATGTTGGGAATTGCTTTCTTCTTTTGCAAAACGGTATCCGGCAGCTTCTACGGCAGCAATTAATTTCTCTTGTTTCTGTTCCAGCATCATTTCTATTTTTTCTGTCAGTTCATCGATTATTTCTCCGGCAGTCTTACGGATCACATCCATAGAGGCTTTCAGTTCTCTTAGTTCTTTTCCGCTACTCCAGCCGGCAATATACGGAAAACTGTATTCTGACGTATCCAGTTCAAAGACAGAGCACACACAATACGCGACTGACTCTGCTTCCACTTCTTTTGTCAGCCGGTCCTTCTCGATGCCCTGGCTTTCCATAATCTCCTTGTCATGTAACCTTGCATGTGCGGTTTCATGGATTGCTGTTTTTAAAGTCTGGCTCTGGCTCATGTCTTTTTTGATTACAATCTCTTTATCCAGGTTGTGATAATAACCGTTTGCAGATCCTTCGATCGCATCGAATCGTATCGGTACTGGTGAGATTTCCCGGATTGCTTGCAGGAATAAGTCAAAATCTTCTACTGCCGCTGTCAGGATTTCAGGAGCAAGTGTCCGGATCGGCTCTCCTGTGGTCTGTTCAATATCAAATACTGTGATGGCCTTGAAACACGGAAGTGTGACCTCCACCTCTTCCGTCTTTGGTTTTCCATCCGGACCGATGACCGGTTTCTGATCCTGATCCAATACTGCCTGCTCCTTTTTCCTTTTGATCGGCGCCGGTGCGATAATAGTAATTCCCTTCTCCCCTTTTTTTACCTGTCTGCCCATAGACTGCCAGTTCCGATATCCCGTTACTAAGGTGGCATCCGGTCTTTGCATGGCGATCAACAGCGTATTATTAAAAGAATAATTATGGAATTTTGACATTGTTTTCAAATATTCCTGATAGCGTTCACTGGTAAATAATTCTGCGACTCCTGTTTCCAGGTTTTGCATGATACTGTCCATATCTTTCCCCTGTATGGGAAGTAATTTGGTTTTTGTCAATTCTTCGCTCATTCATTTCCTCTCTTTCTCTTTCAAAAAATCCCCCATACAGCCGTGTGTATGAGGGATTCCCATCTTATTGTTATACGGACTCTACACTTCTATAATTCCATCTCATGTTTCTTTGGTTTTGGATGCTCCATCTTCTGCTCTTTTCCGGTATGTTCATTTTTATCGAGCTGAGCTGCCTTTTCCTTCTGACGCTCTTCAAATTTATCTGCCCTTTCAAATACCCGGTCTTTCACATCATAATGATAGACATGATCGGAAAGTCGTTCTTCCGGAGCGACTTCATTTTCATTGATCGTCTGGACCATATCCTCCAGAACCTGGTAATCAAATGCTCCATTATCCGGAATGACTAATGTTTCATGAGTGGAAGAAGGCAGAATAAAAAAGTTTCCCTGAAAGCCTTCCCCGATCTGATCCATTACTTCCGGATAAAAAATCACACCTGCGCCATCCACTGTCTGCGGATTCGTGATAATGAACATCGGAACCTCCCTTTCCATTCCCATTCCCTTTGAAATAATTTCTGCAATGTTCTGAACAGGTTCATCCCTCATGATTGTTTCAGGACCCATTCCCATAAGCTGCTCGATCATACTTCCCATAATCATCACCTGAACCGGTCTGACATTAGGACTGTTTTCCATGGCATCTGCATGAAGCTGTTCCTCACTGATCCCATAACGCTTTAGAATATCATTCGTGATCGTCGTAGAACCCACCCCAATATCATCAATGCTGATTGCAAGATGATAGGTAATTGCCAGATCTTCTCTCATCTGGTGAGGTACGTTCTGCAGCATTTCTTCATTTTTTTCTGCTGAAGATACGCGGATGAACAGCTTATCCTTTGCAGTCTCATATTCTGTAATGCTCTTCGGATCAAACTGTTCCGGTGCATCAAGCACCAACTCCGTAATATTTCTCAAAATGTTTTCCATAGAATTCTGTGGATCTGACTGGAACATTTCGTATAACTGATTCAGGTTAAAGGTCGGCGCGATTACCTGATTTTCTTTTAAGACCGTGATTCCGAGATAATTCTCATTTAATTTCTTTATCTCTTCGATTCTTACCTGTGCATCTTCATATTCAATCGGAAGAAACTGTTTGATTCTTCCCTTTACTTCGTCAACAAATTGATTAAATTCCATATTCTATTCCTCCTATTTTTTCTTATTTTTCTTCGTTGTTTTTCTTTCCGGGAAAGATAATGAAAATGTCACTCTCCCGTTTTCATCGGCTTCCATATGCAGATTCGCTTCAAAATACTGATCTTTCTTTCTGGAATACAGATCCTTCACATGAACACTTCCATTCTTCAGAAGCTCAGCAGCCATCCTGGCATCCATATCCTTTTCCATACTCTGTAAATACTTGTTTTCTTTCCAGAGACAGAAATTACATTCACGGTTGCCGCAATAGAAATTTTTCTTTCCTTCATAGACCAGGCTGCCACAGACCGGACAGGTTCCCAAGCTCTCTTTTTTCTGGAACCTTCGTGTCTCTTCTTCCGGAATGGAGTCACAATGATTCAGCATCATGGAAATCAGCTTTTCGATGCCTGTCATAAACTGCCCAGGAGCCATCTTTCCCTGCTCCATCTCTAACAGTTGGTTTTCCCATTCGGCTGTCATGGTGGCAGACTTCAAGAAATCCGGTAAGATATCGATCAATATTTTTCCGTCCTCTGTCGGAAGGATCTGTTTGCCTTTTCGTACCGCATACTGGGAAGCGATCAGTTTTTCTATGATCCCTGCTCTTGTTGCCGGAGTGCCCAGCCCTTTCTTCTCGGTATCTTCCTCAAATTCTTTATTTCCAGCGGTCTCCATAGCTGCAAGCAGGGTATCCTCACTATACGGTTTTGGTGGTGCTGTAAAATGTTCCGTCTTCGCTGCGGATACGTTGTAAAACTTATGATCTGCTTCTACTTTGGGAATGCGGTCCTTCCCTGCATCCGCCGGGTTTTCTATAGCAAGTCCATCCTCATTCTTGAAACATTCTTCAAAAAGTTTCCACCCGATCTGTTTGACCACTTTCCCTTTTGCTTTAAAAATCTCATCCTGACATCGCACTTCCACCTCTGTCTCCATGAATACATGATCTTCTTCCATTGCTTCTACAGTATGTACTGCAATCAGGAATAAAATCTTCTGTTCCCATTCTCTTAACTTAGAAAAATCAAATTCTGCAAGTTCTACCGTAGGAATGATTGCATGATGATCCGATACTTTCTTGTCATTCAGCACCTTCTTTACCTCCGGTGTTTTGGGCTGGTCAAACGGTCCCAGCAATTGATATTTCTCATTCTGTTTATTTCTATTTCCATTGCAGATTCTTCATTGACTACTCCCAGCAATTCATCAATGCTTGTCAATTTGATTGTTTCTCCACTTCTACTTTTCATTTTCCAAAACCTCCTGCGTCAGATTTTCATAAGCCATAGATACTTTTCCATTTGGACAATGGCAATAAATACTTTTTCCTTCCGCACTTGCTTCAGCTACCTTGACTGACAAAGGAATGACATTTTCAAAGATAGCAATCTTAGAACCATAAGTTTCTTTCACTCTGGAAGCAATATCTTTGGCGTAATTAGTACGAAAATCCACCATTGTTAAAAGAATCCCCTGAATTGTCAGTTTCCGGTTCAATCTCTTCTTTACCATAGAAATAGTCCTGATCAACTGCTGAAGTCCTTTAACCGGTAGATATGCAGCTTGTACAGGTATCAAAACCATATCAGAAGCCACTAATGCATTGATAGTCATCATGCCCAAACTCGGCATACAATCAATTAAAATATAATCGTATCGTGATCGCATCGTATCAATATATTCCTTCATGATCAGCTCTCTGCTCATTACATTACTCATGGTTACTTCTAAAGCAGATAACTCAATATTGGCCGGTAGGAGATCCACTTGTTCCTCATGATGTAAAATACCTTCTTCCTCAGCAATTTCCTCGTCATTGATAATATTCATCATAATAGTTGCAAGTGTAGTTCCAATATCATCCGGTTCTACATATCCAAGACTTGCAGTTAAACTTCCCTGTGGATCCGCATCGATCAATAACACTTTTTTTCCTTGTCTTGCCAATCCTACCCCAAGATTTAAAGTCGTTGTACTTTTTGCAACTCCGCCTTTCTGGTTTGCTACTGATATAACTTTTCCCATTCTTCTTTCTCCCTTCTGATATTCTCTCGCAGATATTTTTCAAATGTACTTCGTTTAATTAAAACTTTTTTTCCAATCTTATAAACTGCTCCTGCCTTATGAGATAATCTTACGATTGGCTTATATCCAAGATTGTAATAATCCATAGCTTGTCTATAACTTATAAATTCATGTTGCATAAATTCTATATCTTCATCATCAATAAGATGAGAAAACATCCAAACTTTTCCATGCATCTCGAATCCCCTTTTCTTCGAACTAACGTTCCTTTATTTTTCATGAAATTGCTCAAGATACTCATCAAAGATTTCTCTGTTTATCAAAACAATTCCATCCATTCTGTAAATCGCTCCTGCATCATTTGCTAGTTCCATCAATTTTTTATGTGACAAACTATATACAATTTCAGCTTGTTGATAACGAAGAAATTTTCTTCTAAGTCTGCGTGCTTCTTCTTTTACCTCTGAACGCTTCTGCTGGTTATAATACATATTTTCTGTTTTCAAATCTGTTTCCCCTTTCACCTTTTATTCGACCACAACAAACATTGTTAATGAATAAAAAAAGGGCACTCTCTGAAAGATTTTTCTTTCAAAAAGTGCCCTCAACAATTCATATTGTTGGAGTAGTATTACTGACAACTAATCACCATTCTTCATGATGATTCATGTTTGAATACAAATTTGTTGTCAAATTGTTGTCAAAAAGAATTTTTGTTGTCAAATTGTGAAGATTTCTTACTTTCTTAGTACAACTTCGCTCCTGCCGGAATCTTATCATCCAGAATCAGAACATTGAGTCCTTCTCTTCCTTCTACAAGGTGTGTAGCGGAGATAATCATACCGCAAGAATCAATTCCCATCATCTTACGTGGAGGAAGATTTGTGATTGCAAGTAATGTCTTTCCTACTAAGAATTCTGGCTCATAGTAATCGTGAATTCCGCTTAAAATCACACGATCTACGCCACTTCCGTCATCTAATACGAACTTCAGAAGTTTCTTAGATTTTGGAACTGCTTCACATTCTTTTACCTTTACAGCTCGGAAATCTGACTTGCTGAATGTTTCGAAATCAACCATGTCTTTGAATAATGGTTCCACTTCTACGTTGGAGAAATCGTATGTTTCTTTCACTTCAGCAATCGCTTTTTCCACTGTTTTTTCAGCCGGAGCAGACTGTGCAGCATTGTTAGCTTCATTCTTTGCAGCCCCCATGCTCTTCATTGTCGGGAGCTTTTTCGTTCCTGCCGTAAAGAGCTGTAAGATGATTTGTATTTCTTTAAATCATTACAATAATTTCTTTAGCAAGCTGTACTAAAATAACCAAATTTGCAGCCTTTTTTGGTCATATATTGGTCATATTAAATTTTTTTGGTCAATTGCCTAGCCCTCAAATCAGAGGACTCTTTTCTATATTATATTGTTGTTTCTAAAATACATCCATGTTCTTGGCAAGTTTCTCCAAAGCTTCTCTAGTAACCTCTGGATTTGCCTCCGCATAAATATTCATGGTTGTGCTGACATCAGCATGTCCCATTACTTCTTGAATAACTTTTACATTGGTTTCGTTCTCACAAAACCTTGAAGCAAATGTGTGTCTAAAAATGTGACATGAAAACCTGGGCAACATTATAGGTTCTCTCTTCTTTTTCTTTGCCTCTACCTCTTCTTCGGCATTGTGAGTATCAACGATTCTCTTAATTGCACGATTTACTGCCTGCGGATTATGTGGATTTCCAAACCGATTAGTAAATATAAAGTTTGTCATTCCATCAACCTCTGCAACACAAAACCCTTCTTCCTGCTGGCGCTGATATTCAGACTTGAGCACTTCATACACCGGTCCCATCATTGGAATTGTCCTTATTCCTGCTTCTGTTTTAGGTTCTGAAACCCTGAACTCACACTTGAATGAATTATCAGATCTTGTGTAATAGGTAAGACTATGGTTAATATTGATTGTTCGTTTCTTCATATCAACATCGTCCCATCTGATGCCTATTGCCTCACCGATTCTGCATCCTGTTCCAAGCAGAAATACAAAAAACGGATACCAGTGGAAGAAAAACGGATTCTTCGCAACATAATCAATAAATTCTCTCTGTTGCTCTACTGTCAGTGCTCTTCGACTCTTTCTAGCACCACCATTTCTTTTTTTCACCTCGGCATAAGCTCCATCTACAGGATTTCTTCTTATAATATCATCTCGTACTGCCAGCTCAAATGTAGGTCGCAATACAGTATTGATACTCTCCAAAGTATTTACCTGCAATCCCTTGTTCGTAATCAAATCCGTATAGAAAAATAAGACATCAGAATACTTCACATCCTTAATCTTTTTCTTTCCGAACGTATCCCTGATAAAATGATCCCATGTATATAAGTAATTTGCTTTTGTAGTGCTTCGCAACTCCGTCTTGGTAGAAATATATCTATCAAACAAAAAATTTACATCTGCACTTCCAGCAACATATACATTTAAACCGTCCATCTGGTCACGAACAAGTTCGTCTTCTTTCTGCCTAAGTGTTACAAGAGATTTCGCATATATCGTCCTTTTTTTCCCTAATGGATCAGTATAAATATATGAATACCTGCCATCAGTTTTACGATAATGCTCTCCTTTTCGTAATACTCTTCCTTTACCATCTTTTCTACAAGCCATCTTTTCTCCTTTCTCAAAAAGAAAAGAGCCTGCATTACTTCTGGTCAGCCATTAGTTTCTCTAACACTGCCATTTTAACTACTTGCGTCATAGTCATGTTATGATTTTTGGTGTATTCAAGCAGCAATTCATGTTCTTCACCATTCAGTCTGATTGTAATCCTCTTATCAGCAGGATTTTCAGCTTTTGGTCGTCCCATCTTTGCCAATATATCACCTCCATCTGAACATAGTATACTTTATGTCAGACATAAAGTCAAGTATATTAATGCAAACTCTTTCATATTCTTTTTAATTTATTTGTAGAATTCCTCGTCTTCTATATGAAATGTCTCCAGATATTCATCAAGGATATCAAGGTTCACCAGCACCAGTCTATTCATCTTATAACATGCTTTCGCATCCTTAGCTAACTGCTGGAACTTTGATAAACTCATCGAGTACATCTCTGCACCCTCTGGATATCTGACAAATCTCTTGTTATTTGTTTTCTTCGTTCTGTTATCCATTTTGTTTCATCTCCAATTCCTCTAATACCATCTTGCGTGCTACAGGTAACAGATTAAGCTGCATTATCATCGCTCTATCCATGGCTTCCCTAATCTCCGATTCTCCCGGAATGTACCCCGACTTAAAACGGACACATCCCTTATTTAAAGTTTGAATATCCTCCGGCATAAAATCAGATCTGTTGCTCAATGCGTACCCTCTTATTTCTGAAGGCTCAACTATCACATGCACAGGATTATCTTTCAATTTTGATGATAGCGGAACAACTGAAATCTGCGGTGCACCACCATGATTACTTGCATCACACGATACCACGATTCCAGGTCTGATTCCGCCCTGTACTCCATGCGGATTACGGCCAAAATCAGCATATACAACATCAAACTTCTTATATTTATCATAATGTTTCTTATTCTTTTTCATAATCTAAAACCCCCTTAACTGCATAGCCAGTCTGCCATCATCTACTGTAACAATAATTCCTCCTGCATCCTGAACCTGTGCTATTTTTATAAATGCATCAATAAGGTTGTCCGTAATAACACTCATGTTTGCGACTATTACACCATCTACCTGCTTTTTTCTAATCTTATCCACAATCTGATGCCACTGTCTGTCCACATCATTCTGTGAAAATCCATGTCGGCGTTCAGTGCCAACAATCATGTATTCTTTATTTTTTACATACTCATGAATATATTTACTCTGCTTATCCTCTAAGCGATCCACTTTATCCAATGGTGCACTTACTGACAAATACTCTATACATTCAATCGTCTTTTTCTTTCTTCTCATAGCCAAACCTCCTATGAAACAAGCATCTCTGCGTTATCTAGCATTTCGTTAAATATCTTTTGAAAATATGCCTTCTTGCTGCAATCCATTAATTCCAGCCTGGAGTCTATTGAAGTTTCTTTCTTACTCTCTGCCACATTCAGGATTGTATTGGCATCTACCTTGAAATAATCAATTATCTTAAATAGATTTGTGATACTTAATGCACGTTCTCCATTCTCATACTTTTTGATAGTTGACTCACTAATGCCAAGCTCCGCTGCAAGACCTTCTTTTGTAAGTTTTCTTTGGATTCGTAACGATTTAATCACGATTCCAACTTGATAACCATCATATTTCATCGCTATATCCTCCATTGTCCTTTGTCATTTCTCTTAACATCTCTACAGCTGCATCTTCTGTCTCATACTGACCAAGCCACTTCCCACTTGAATCATGTACAACTGTTCCGAATGCAGTCTGTGTAAATCTGCAATCCTTCACAGCCGGGACTTGTTTGTCCCGACCGGAATGATTTTCTGTTGTCGCTCTGCCAAAGGACTCCGTTAGCATCCAAAGTCCTCTGCATGAGATACAATAATTGGCACCGGACCGACTTCAAGAGAATAGAGCCATATGCCCATATCTGTGATGGTCTTAACAAATTCTTCCAAATCATAAATGTCATCGGTGATCTCATTCAGGCTTCTGACTACTACAACCTCAAAATCTTCCTCTTTAAGTGTTGCAAAGAAAGCATTCAGTGCTTCTCTGTCATAGTCTCTTGTTATCGAGCGGTCACAATATGCATCGTTAATTATTACTCCGTTAGGCATTGCCTGATCACGCATATTCTCGACCATCTGGACTACATTGAGTTCTGCTCTGCGGGACTTTATAAATGCAATTCCCTTAGCAAGTTCCTGATTATCTGTACCTTCGTTTCCTACTACGCTAAAATCTCTTTTATTCATTTTGTTATCTCCTTTACGTTTTCGTATTGGAGAGTTTTGGCGCCTTCACTCTCGTGGTGTGCTGTTCCTTAGCACATGTTTATCTTACCTTAGTACAGGCTGGCAGTCGTGGGCATAATCCACCCAGTCGCTGGTACTCTGAGTCCTAGTCCTTATTCTGCAAATGTATCAAGTATGTTCTGTAATAATTTCACAGCCTTACTTCTGACCTCTTCTGGGTAATCTGCTAACATTGCTGAAATATCATCATGACTGCTTTCCTTGCCATGAACAATAAAGTCAATCGTTGTATGATAATATTCAGCATATATTCCAGCAGCATCTATAGACAGACCTCTTCTTCCTTGCTCATTCTTACGGACTGTATCGACATCCATTCCAAGTTCATCAGCGACCTGCTGTTGCGTTAATCCCTTCATCTTTCTAAGTTCTGATAATCTCTTTCCGCTCTCTTTAATATCGTAGTACATGTATTCCTCCTTGCCGCCCTTGGAAACGAACAAGTCGGATTACCTTAACAGCACACAAAAAAGACGCACGAGGAAACCAGTATCATAAATACTGTTCGTTTCCCCTGCGTCTCTGGTGCTTCCATCTTTCAATGTGCCCTTATCAGGTGGGCTGTAATATATTCAAAATTCTTATTCTAAGCTAAATTTGTAAACACATATCTTTTTACACCTGTAACATTTAATTTCTAGCTTCAAATCACCTCCACAATAAATTCCTAACTTACGACCACATGAGCTACAACGTATTATCCTCCGAATATCCATTTAATTACCTCCTGCTGTATGATTTACATTAATTATATCTGCTATTTTCAACCTTTGCACTAACATAATAATGGTTTTAACAGCCTTGTTGACTAATACTCTTACCTTTGTTAATATATAATCAACCTTAATCAAGACTATAATATAGGAGAAGATAATTATATGACCAAAACTACTGAAAAGCGTTTAGTTCAAATGCCTGCCGTTGAACACATCAAATCTATTAAGCAAAAACTACGTGAAGCCAAAAGTAAGTATGAGCACAACACCGGTGCCTCTAAGCCGCTTACTGCATACTCCCTTCATAAATTACTTGAAGAAAAAGAATTGCCAACTCTGGCAATATCAGCATTACAAAATATGTTTAATCCAGAATTAAATAGTAAAACCATCGATGTTACTATGGTAGCTATACTCTGTAAATTATTTGATGTGAATCTCTCTTATGTACTTGCCTTACCTGAAGACCAAGCTATGTTACCAGAATATTCTTCCTATAACTCCGCATTTCAAGCACTTACTGATCCTTATTATCTTGGTACTTTTACTGGTTATATGCTTCGAACTGCATATGCTACTGACACCAATGCTGATACATGTAAACAAGATACTTTAAGAAAAAACGACTCTTTAGTCAAATGTACTATCGAAATGACAAATAAAAATAATCACACTACTGCCGAAATGATAATACATAATCAAACAACACATGTAGATGGAAAAGAAATTAATTGTGATTCACACCTAACTGGCATCCCAGTTCATATCACTAGAACCAATAATATTTTTATCAATTTTGTCTCTGAACACGGAAAATACTATACCGTTATGTTTGACCACCAAGTATTTTACAATGCTCCTATGTATTATCGTGAAGCAATAATTATGACTTCGGCTACTGGTAATCAAGAACTTCCTTTAGTATCTAAAATGGTGATTTTTAAAAATGAAGTTCCACAAGAATATCATAAATATATTTTGGGATTACTTTCTTTTAATGTTAGTAATATCATAATATCCGAGGATAAACTCAACTCAATGAAAAATATACCTGAAATTGCCAGATTCTGTACCGAATTTGCTGACCATTTAAATCTTCATTTACGACCTTACTATGTTATACCTGAAGCCATAATTGAACAAAATCCCACAACAACAATGACTCCAAAAGAATTAAAAAAAGTGCTACTTCTTCTTAGAAATGAATCTTATTCCCTTGCTCAAATCGAAGTAGGAAATGATTCTAAAGCCAGCATAATAGCTAAGGATATTCAGCAATACCATATTCCAGACAATTTTAATGAATAAACTATGGGGAGCATATCACACTTGTTTGCTCCCCACATTTTTTAAATTCTAAATGCCTCTCTTTCTAAATTATGTTTCATCATTCCCTCGGAATACTTCTTGAGTATCATCACTCGCTTGCATCTGTCACACTTAATTCCAATATTCTGAAGTGCTACAGCGGAATCATCACCGCATACAAAGTATTCCATCATTAACTTGTTGCATTTATTACATCTAATTTCTATAACATTTCCTTTGTTCAATTCAGTTCGCTCCTTATTCATACAAAATCATCATTCTACAATTCTGTACTCGTAAAGGAAAGGGAAATCACCTTTGCAAGCCTTTTGCCGGGAGTTCCGATGAATGTCTACACATTCCCCAGCTTTGCTGATCTAAAGCCAACTGATATGAATTGTGCTGTCTGCACATAATCACATCAGGCTCCGGCTCTTTCCATAAACCACATATTGTTATCTTCATAGAAAAGGAATATTTCCTTTCCATCTACCACACAGGTATAACGCTCTCCAACTCCGCCAGCCCTTGTACTGGCTGCTCTGCGCTTGTCTTTTACTCGTGTAATCTCATACTTTCTGCCATTTTCCCATGTTATCTCTTTGGGAATGAGCAGTCCGTCCCTTGAAAACTCTGCAAGTACATCAACATATACCTTATTGCTCAATGTAATCACCTTCCTTACAAGATTGCTATTGCTCTGGAAGCATCCATCTTCCTTGCTATATAGCCTTTTTCTTCTAATATTTTCAGATGTGCATAAACACTTGAAGTCGATGCCACCCCTACCATCTTGCATATCTCCCTGATAGTAGGAGCATAACCATTAACTCTTTGATATTGCATAATGCTTTCATACACATTCTGCTGCTTCTCCGTCAATGGTGCTCTGTCTACCAGATCAATTCTTGCTGCTTCGCTCATGTTCCGCCTCCCTCTTTATCCAAAATACCCATGTGGATGTACTGTGTGTTCTTCTTTTGCATTGACTGCCGATAGAATCCTGTCCCGGTACATGAGTCCCCTCTGGATACTATAAAATCCAAATCTTCTGCGTATCTCATCCACCGCCGAATCCATCTTCATCTGCTTTTCACGCTTCTCCACACTTGAGAACAAATCAATCTGTTCCCAATAATTATCTGTTACTAAGTCTGCACCTCGGACACCAACACTGCGGATTGGTTTGCTCCAGTTATAGTTTTCCTTAAATATCTGATAAGCGTATGCAGCTATCTCTCCGGTGATATTCGTTGCATGGTCAATCTTTTTCTGACGGGTAAAAGAGAATAACTCATTATCCCTGACACTTATCTCAACCACTCTGCACCGGAATCCATTCTCGCGAAGTCTTGCTGCAACACTCTCAGCCAGAATATAAAGAACAATCTTTACATCCTCATCGCATACTAAATCCTTTGGTGTCGTTGTGCTGTTTCCCACCGATTTGATTGGAGCGTGAGTATTCTCCAGCTTGACAGGTGAATCATCATAGCCATTAGCAAACGACCATAAGATACTGCCCATCTTTCCTAGGTGACTGTTAAGCACTTCTTCATCTGCCCTTGCAAGATCACCTATGGTTTTGATACCAAATAATGCAAGCTTTCTGTTCGTACTTTTGCCAACGTATAGAAGATCTGCCACCGGAAGTGACCAAGCCTTCTGCTTAAACTCACTCTTATACATAGTTGTGATTGCATCAGGCTTCTTATAATCTGAACCAAGCTTTGCAAATATCTTATTGAAAGAAACACCAACACTCACTGTGATGCCAAGCTCTGACTTCATTCTCCTGCTGATTTCCTGCGCGATAAGCAATCCATCCCCTTTAAGGGAGCTGCTCCCTGTCACATCAAGCCAGCACTCATCAATCCCATATGGCTCCTGTCTGTCCGTATATTCTGCATATATCTCATGTGCCATTCTTGAGAACCGAAGATATAAGTCCATTCTTGGTGAAACAAATGTTATGTCAGGGCAGACCTGCTTTGCCTGCCAGAGTGCCATTCCTGTTTTCACACCGTACTTCTTAGCAATATAGTCGGCTGTTAAGACAATCCCATGTCTTGCCTCCGGGTCACCGCCTACTGCCAGTGGCTTTCCTGCAAGCTCCGGATGATGCAGATGCTCAATCGAGGCATAACAACAGTTGATATCTGAATGAAGTATTACCCTGTCTCCCATCTTCATCACCTCCTGCATTTAATCTGTCACTACCATAACCTTTAGTCCAAGTATATGAGTAATGTTTCTTACAGGGCATAGTATAACCCCAAGAATAATCGACTGTCAACGGACATATGTGTCCTTTTTCTCATTATATTGGATTTTTAACTTGAATAATTGGCACTATTGCTATATACTATGGAGTGAAAAGAGACATTTGAAATCAACAAAATGAAAGAAAAGAGGCGTATGTATGTACTCAATCGGAGAAATCATTTCAACATATAGAAAAAAGAAAGGCTTGCTCCAACAGGATCTCGCTGATGAACTGGCAAAGGAAGGCATTACCATTTCCTATAAAGCCATATCCAACTGGGAGAGAAATCTTGCTGAACCAAGCGTTACCATATTTTACAAAGTGTGTAGAATCCTTGGTATTACTAACATGTATGAAGCATATTTTGGAGTAAATCCTGCCGATCCTTTCTCTTCACTTACTGATGAAGGCAGGGAAAAAGCTATGGATTATATCAATCTGCTCCACGCATCCGGAATGTATGAAAAGCAGACTGCTAAGATAATTCCATTCCGAAGCATTGATATTTTTGAAAATGCCGTATCAGCCGGAACCGGTAACTTCCTTGTAGACGGACCGAAAGAGACTGTACGCATAGATGAATCTATCCTGCCGGAAGATACTACTTTCGGTGTACGCATTAGTGGTGACAGTATGGAACCTGAATTCCACGATGGTCAGATTGCATGGGTATTACAACAGGAATCTGTTGCTAATGGAGAAATCGGCATCTTCGCTCTAAACGGAGAAGCCTATATTAAGAAATTACAAAACGATAAAGACGGAATTTTCCTTATCTCGCTTAATGAAAAGTATGCACCTATCAAGGTTGGAGAAAACGACCGCTTAGACATATTTGGAAAAGTTCTTGGAAAATCTAATGCTTCTGCTATCACAGGACATTGCCGATAAAACGCAAGTCCTTTTTATCGGACACATTATTTTGCATAATGACAATAAGAAAATATCTATAGAACTGAAAGAAGGAATTTTTATGGCGGTTACCAATAATATCAGAGAAATCCGAGAGCAACGTGGCATTTACCAGGATGACCTTGCCGCTGCTATCGGATACAGCACCAAAACTGTCGGCAGGATAGAACGTGGGGACAGTACCCCATCTGCCGAATTTATGCTGCGGATATCAAAGTACTTTAATATGCTGGTGGAAGATGTATTCCATGTGGAAGATTGAGTCGGAGCAGTAATCCGGCTCTCCTTCTATTTTAGACAGCTTTTCATATCCTTATCAACAACAAAAATAAAATGCCACACAGTTATTAACAACCATGTGACATTTATACTATTAATACAATTTTGCACCTGCAGGGATTGCATCATCTAACATTACCAGATTCAGTTTTTCTTCTCCATTTACATTGTGAATTGCAGAAAGAAGCATACCACATGAATCTATTCCCATCATAGAACGTGGTGGAAGATTTACGATTGCAAGTAAAGTTTTACCTACAAGTTCCTCCGGCTCGTAAAATGCATGTACTCCTGAAAGAATAGTTCTTTCATTCTCTGTACCATCATCAAGTGTAAATCTAAGAAGTTTCTTACTCTTAGGTACTGCCTCACAATTTTTTACCTTTACAACACGGAAGTCTGACTTTGAGAATGTATCAAAATCAACCTGCTCCTCAAATAAAGGCTCTATTTCAATACCTGTATTATTTTCAACAACTGCTGCCACTTCTTCTGTTACTACTTCATTGTTATCCATTTGATTGTAACTCCTTTGCATTAATTTCTCATCATAATATGTAATGTCGGTTGAAACTGCATTACTACTAGCTAGTATACCATAAACATACTGTTTTTAGGAAGAAATGTCCTATTTCATCCATAAACAGTCTTCAATTTTTTTAATCGAACAAAAAGTCTCTTGTCCTTCGGGCACATCTTTTCAAGTTCCTCAAGACTGTATCTTCTCAAATCATCTTTGCTTTTTATTCCCATTCTAAACGCATCCATACATAGGAAGTCATCAAATCTGACTCCATGCTCCCGATCATTCAGTTCTTCTACACTGCGCAGCTTTATGCCTTGCTCTTCACAAATCTGATATAATTCCTGCAGTGTTGCCTGCCCAATATTACGAAACTTTATAAAATATTCCTTTGGATATTCTCTCAATCCTTCCAATGACTCAAATCTGTTCCTTCTTAGAACATTTCGTAACCTGCTCGACATTTCAATATCATCATAATCTGCTTTTTCAGCGTACATAAAAACTCCCTTTTGTCATTTTATTTGTTGTATATCTTATCAACCTCAGATTCATACACCGATTCAGTATGAGTATCAAATAGCACCCACTCCACCAGATCAAAACAATCCGGATTATCCTGCAAGAACCTATTTACTGTATGTACTGCAATCTTTGCTGCCAACTCAACCGGAAAACTATATACTCCCGTTGATATAGAAGGAAATGCAATAGACCTGATTCCATTATCCATTGCCAGCTTCATGGAATTAAAATAGCAGTTAGCAAGAAGTTCCTCTTCTCTATTCCTTCCACCATTCCATATCGGTCCTACAGTATGTATCACATAATCACATGGCAAATTATAGGCTTTTGTGATCTTTGCTTCTCCAGTCTCACATCCGTGAAGTGTCCTGCACTCCGCCAGAAGCTCCGGTCCTGCTGCTCTGTGAATCGCACCATCTACACCACCTCCGCCAAGAAGGGAATTGTTTGCTGCATTCACGATTGCCTGCACATCTGTTACTTTTGTTATGTCACCTTTTATCGTCTTAATCAAATACATTGTTCAATATTCCTTCTCTATTTCGCCATCTATTCCATACATTTTCTTGAATGCATCAAGGTCTGCATGATTCTTAATCCATCCTGCACCTTTTTTCCGTACCCTGGAATCAAAGCTTTCTTAACAGCTCACTTGGCTTTTCCGGTTGTTCTTGCCTTTATTGATTTCTTTATACTGGGTGTTCTCATTCCAAACTTCATCTTAATCGCCTCCGTTGTTACATAAAAACCACCTATTACTATCTATCAATAATGGTAAAAAGCCAAATTCATTTATATACTTGATTGCTTCATCTACAGAATGGATGCAATCCGGGTTGTCCCACTTCATGCCATGCATAATCCATTCACCTGATTTGTTTCCCATAATATGTATACCTCATTACTCAGCATACTTGTCAATCCAATTTTCGCCATCATATTCATCAATCTGTTTTACTAATCTCGTAAGATAATCTTGTAACCTGCTATCTTCTTCACTTGCATACCACACATTTGCCCGTCTAAATCCATAAGCCCAACCATTTGATTTTCTTGGGACTTCCCATTGTACCTTTCTTGATCTGTTCCCTGCAGGAAGTAAGACACAATCATATGAGTTTGCAATGTCTTTGACTTCATCATCAAAAAGAAAGTTCATAACCTGAAAAAACTCTGCATAATGCTCATCAAGCTGATTTTCATCTATCTCTTCAAGGGTAGAATACAATTTATATGGTGTAGCCGACAACAGAAGTACCCTTGTATCATGTCCACTAAGGAAACTGTGTGCAAGAATACCAAGCTCACTGTCATCGGATGACAAAAGAAACTTAAATCTCTGAAACTCATCCATGATTACCAGATCCGGCTCCAGCATAGATACACTGATTCTCGCAAACATCACACGAAGCTTATTCATCACATAGTAATTGGAATATGTAAGCTGTTTATTGTATCTTCTTTCATGCAAATGATTAAGCAGCATGTCCCTTATACTTTCATACTCCTGATAATTAAGGATTTTTTCTATCACATTTTGTGGATAGACACCCTTCGTCATCTTTTCGCATTCTGCCACACGATTTTCAAAGTTCCATTTTGCCCATCCATCCCATGCTTTTACAGCATCCATTATCATAAATTTTTCACGAGATGCTGCATGACCTTTAAAGTCCGGCATTCTCCTTAAAATGGCATATATAAGTGCTCTTTCCTGCACACTTCCGCCTCCTGAGGTCATGCGGAAAGATGTTTCCGGTGTAAGGGGGATAAGCTGTATATAGCCTTCCTTTATCTGCGGATCATTTTCCTGCTCAGAAATCTTTAAATGCTGCATAGACAGTCTGGTATCTGATACTGAGCCGATGGCATTCTTTCCTGTTACATCAAGTTTTCTGATATTCTGATTTGCTATGTTTTGATTAGAGCAGATATAAATTACCTTAAACAGATCATCCTTCTCTTCGATTCTAAGTCTTGCTGTCTTTACAATTGCTCCTCTGGCAATAAGAGTTTTTCCCATACCCACTTCATCTGCTACAAGCACACGATTCTGATTATGCCGGAACAGATAATCCACTCTCTCGAAGATTGATCTTCTGCATTATGTACCTCCATTTCTATTCACGGGTTGACGGGTGAACCGAAATGAAGGCGGTGAGCGACACCTTTCGGGGAAATTCCCGAAAAAACGACAAACAAAAGCGCCAGCATCCGAAGAACGGCGGCTGGCGCTGCTAAAAGAGGACTTATGACGCTTATGGACCAGCCACGATAGTGCCTGTTCATAAGCAGATGGGGACCGATTGACGGTCAGGCTTTTTTTGACAGGTAAATTCCTGCCGAATTATGTCGAAGCGGTCTTTGCTTCACGGCGGCTCCCTCCTAAAGCCGCCGTGTCAGCGTGTAGTCGTCACTCCTTTGTCGAGGGCATAAGGAACGGCGGCCTTGATGTTACTCAAAACCGCCGCAGTACCCTGAAAATCCATTATGGGTGCACGAAGCTACCTGCCCTGCAACGTTTTTTTTCTTTCCTCGTCTGGCGGGGCAGGATCGCTTGGCTTATTCGGTTTATTCTTGCTCTTGTGCGGCTGCCTCTTTCAGCCGCGAAAAGCTCTCATCGCTGATGATGTGTTCAATCCGGCAGGCGTCGGCCTCCGCAGTTTTTGGGTCAACGCCTGCGGCGATGATAAGCTGCTCGGTAAAAAAGCAATGGCGCTCGTAGATTTTTTCGGCAACCTCGCGGCCCACATCGGTCAGATGGAGAAAGTGATCTTCGTCCATTGTAAGAAAGTCGCCGTCCCGTAAGGTAGCCACTGCATGGCACACGCTGGGCTTTGACATCTCCATGTGCCGGGCCACATCTACGGAGCGTACCATACCGAGTTTCTTTTGGAGAACAAGGATGGTTTCCAGGTAGTCCTCCCCGGACGCATGAAGTTTCATCAGTACCTTTTATGAATTAAACGCTTAACTTCCAATTTGCAGAAGCTGTCTGCAAATCGACCAGCCTATGATAGAGGCCATTTTCTTTCATAAGTTCTTCGTGAGTTCCGTTTTCGGCTACAATACCATCTGACAATACAACGATGTTATCGGCAGCTTCCACCGTCCTCATTCTGTGAGCGATTATAAGAACTGTCTTGCCTTTTACCAGCCTGGATATTGCGTTTTGAATTTCAGTTTCGTTATCTACATCAAGAGAAGCAGTAGCTTCATCCAGAAGAATAACAGGAGCGTCTTTCAAAAGAGCACGTGCGATAGAAAGGCGCTGGCACTCACCGCCAGATAGTGTTGAACCATTTTCTCCGATCACCGTCTGATAGCCGTCCGACAATTTTGAAATAAATTCATCACACTGCGCTGCTTTAGCTGCGGCAATCACTTCTTCATCCGTTGCGTCCTTTTTACCGACACGAATATTTTCCATGATGGTGTTATTAAACAGCACAACATCTTGAAAAACGATAGAGAAGTTTTTCATCAACATGGTTGAATTTAGCGGAGCAATATCGGTTCCGCCCAACAGTATTCTTCCTCCGTCCAGAGGATAAAATTTGGCTGCCAGTTTTGCGACTGTACTTTTGCCGCCGCCGGACGGGCCAACCAATGCAGTGACCTGTCCCTGTTTTGCAGTAAACGAAACATCCCTCAGTACCGGTTTGCCCTTTTCGTAAGAAAACTGGACATGATCGAATGTAATATCGTACCCGTTTGTATGGATATTCTTCTCACCGGTTTCTTCCGGGTATTTCTCTATTTCTTTCAAGCGGTTCACCTGAAGCTGTACAGAAAACAGCTCTGCCATATTTGACATCGCCCCGGAAAGCGGATCGTACAGGCGGGAGGCAGCAATCAAAAACAGAATATAGGTAAACAGAGAGGTATCTCCACTTACCACAAGACTATTACCTACTACAATCACCGTTGCCAAACCGAGCCGTAAAAACATCTGGCCGGTTGTCAGCAGACTTGCCGTTGTCATTTCGGATGAAATCTGTGCTTTTTCCGCAGCATCCATCTTTGCGTCCAATTTGCGAAGATAATCTTCTTCCTGATTGCAAGCCTTTATATCCTGTACGGTTTCCAAACATTCCTGAATGCCTTCTGCAAGCTCCAGTCTTGCGTTCATGTGCTTTTTGCTGAGTTTTTCCTGCCATTTCCGTGACAGAATAACGATTGCAAATGAAATCGGAGCTACCCAAAGAAGAGCCAAACCCATTTGCCAGTTGAAAATCAGCAGGCCGATACAAACAATCCCCGTAGAGATAACTGCTCCAAAGAATTGTGGAACCGTATGAGAAAATGCGTGTTCAAAGTTTGCACAGTCGCCCATAATCGTGCTTGTCAGGTCAGCAAGATCACGCTGGTGGAAGAAGTTCAGCGGAAGGGTACGCAATTTTTCCGCAAGCCCGATACGCCGCCTTGCGCTTTCATCATACGTTCCGAGATATGTCGCGGTGTACTGGCAATAATGAAAAATAAAAACAACAGCTAAAATCACAATTCCAATCACAGTGTAAACGGCGGCACTGATTTCTGGCGCACTCGCTCCCAAAACAGGCGCAAGAAGCTGATTGAGGACGATAGCCAGAAGAATAACAGGAAACATAAGGCTGATATTGGCCAGCACCGAATAAACGAACCCTTTTAACAGGTCTTTTGCACCCTGATCACTTAACGCATACTTCTTTTTTAACGCCTTAATCATGCTGCTCATCCTCCTTTCCGACCTTCCAGGCAATCGAGGTCTGGTAATCTTTCCACATAGAAGAATAAATACCATTTAAGGCTACCAATTCTTCATGCGTACCTCTTTCTGCAATCTGCCCCTCCTTGAACACCAGGATAAGGTCTGCGTCTTGTATCGTAGAGAGCCGGTGGGCAATCATCATAACCGTTTTGTTTTGGGTCAGCCGCTCAAAAGCGAGCTGTATCTGATGTTCATTTTCGGCATCTGCAAATGCTGTGGCTTCATCCAGTACAATAATAGGGGCGTCTTTTAAAATTGCCCTTGCAAGAGCAATTCTTTGATTTTCACCTCCTGAGAGATATGTGCCTCCTGTTCCAACGAGCGTATCAAGCCCATCCGGGAGGCGGTCAATAATATCTTTGCATTGTGCTTCATCAGCCGCTTTCAGGACTTCTTCCTTGGTAGCGTCCGGGCGGGCCGCCTTAATATTATTCAGCAAGGTGTCCTTGAACAGACAGGTATTCTGAAACACGAAAGCAACTCTTTTCATCAGTTCCTGCTTCTCAATATTGCGTACATCCACGCCGCCAATCGTAACGGAGCCTGACTGAACATCATAAAATCGGGGAATGAGGCTTGCCGCTGTACTTTTACCGCTGCCGGAGGCACCAACAAGCGCCACTGTTTTTCCTGTGGGAACCTCAAAGCTGATATGGTCTAAGGCCTTCTCTTTGGTCCCTGGATAGGCGAAGGAAACATCCGAAAACACAATCGAAGCATCTGCCGGGATCAAGGGATGTTCCGGCTCCTTCAAGGGCTTTTCCTGCAAAATTTCATCCACCCGGCTGACTGCACTTTTAGCCGCCATAAGCTGCTCGCTGGCAAACATGATACGGTTCATCATAGTTGCACAGACCGGAGTAAACAAACTGTAAAACAGAAAATCCAGCACAACATTTTCATAAGCCGCCTGGCCGCTGACCCCGGACAAAATAAACATGGCGACTGGAATAAGTAAAACAAATGTGCCGTTCAGTGTTACTGTAAATCCTGTAAGAGGAATACGGCATTTTAAGGCATACCCGGAAGCAAATTTTTCGTATTCTTCTATTGCAGCGTGAAAATTTTTGAAGGAATAAATAGTTTGCTGAAATACTTTTACAACAGGAATACCGCGAATATATTCCACAGCTTCTTTATTCATTGTTTCCAGTGCAGTCATATACTTGCCCATAAACTGCGCATTATCTCCGCCCATCATCTGTTTGAGAAAGATGACACTGATTCCCATAGGTATCAGGCAGCAAATTCCCAGCCGCCAGTCAAAAAGGAAAATCAAAATAATAACGGCAACCGGCATAACTGCGGCTCCGGTCAGATCGGGAAGCTGATGGGCTAGAAATCCTTCTGTAAGCCCTGCATTATCATCAATGATGTTTCTGAGCCGTCCGCTTGCATTTTGGCTGAAATACCCCAACGGCAGCGTCACGATATGATGAATTGCAGATTTTCTCATATTGGTGGCTGTACGAAACGCCGCCAGATGAGTACAGTTCAGGGCGATAAAATAAATTAAAATGCTTGCCGCTGCAAACACAACCGCCATCCACGCATAATGGGCGCTCCCCGTTGCAAGAGATATATCCCCAGCAGCAAAAGCCTGGATTAAATCGCGGATGACGAGCCAAATGCAAACAAAAGGCAGCATAGATAAAATGGTACTGATTCCGGAGAGAACACATCCCAAAACAGTCAAAACATGGAATTTCCCTGCATATCCGAACATTCTGGACAGTTCTCCATTTTTTTGTTTCTCCATAAGCAAGTCTCCTTTCGCAATAATAGACGGGTTAGCATTTTATAACCCATCTATTATCATAAAATCATTCGGTTGTTTCTGCCACTCCATACAGAGCGTATCTATCCAATCGGACACATAATTCATTGACACATAAGGCAGGAGTATAAGCGGGACAAATTTTCCTGTAACGGAAATGTTTCTACATGACCTTCATCAACGAAATGCAGAACCCGATTGCAAGTCATAGCGGCAAATTCATAATCGTGGGTAATGATTAAAATGGTCTTTCCTTTTTGCGCCAGAGCTTTCAAATGCTCCGATATTCTCATCATATTTTTGAAATCAAGACCGCTGGTAGGCTCATCCAAAATCAAAACGGGGGTATCTATCCAATCCGATACTGCGAGAGTGAGTCGTTGTTTCTGCCCGCCGGAAAGAGTAGCGGGATGCCGTTCTTTCCATTCAAACAAGCCATATAGTTTTAGCAGATCATCGCGTTGCTCCTGGGTACTGCCTTTTCCGTTTAATAGCAGTTCTTCTTCTACGCTGTCCCCAAACAACTGGCAATCTGTATTTTGCATAACAAAGTAGGCAAAATTCTTCCGTTTGCCTTTAGATACCTTTGTCCCGTTATATATGACCTGACCCTCTTTTTCCTTTTGCATACCACAAAGAATATTCGACAAAGTAGTTTTGCCTATTCCGTTATGACCTACAATCGCAATCAGATCACCAGCATACGCCTGAAAAGATACATCATGGAAAACCGGATGTTTGCGATAGGAAAACGCCAAATCCTTTACCTCCATCGTCATATCTTTTTCTTTTACAGGGGAAATATCTACTTCAATATGGTGCAAATCTGCCGCTCGTATTCCTATGGCTCGTCTTTTTTCTTCTGGAATAGAGCGCAGTTCTCCCGCCGTCCATTCTTCTTTTATGCTCCCGTTTTCCATATAGAGAAAACGGTCTGCAAGGTCAGTAAGATAATAAAGCCGGTGTTCAGCAACAATGATTGTGTGGCCTTCCGCTTTAAGTCCACCCATCAAATTTTTAAGTGCCTCAACGGAATACATATCCAAATTGGCCGAAGGTTCATCAAACACATAAATTTCCGGATCAACAGCATTGACGGAGGCCACCGCTATTTTCTGTTTTTCCCCGCTGGACATCGGATAAATTTCTTTCCCTCGCAGCATATCTCCGTTAATACGCTTGATTGCACTTGAAACCCGCCTATCCAATTCTTCATACGGAACGCCATAATTTTCACACCCAAACGAAATCTCATCCTCTGTAATACTGGCAAAAAACTGGCTCTTTGGATCTTGAAAGATTGAACCTACTTTTTTCCCGATTTCATACAGAGGATATTCCGATATGTTGCGTCCCAACAGTGTGATGCGCCCTTTCAGTGTCCCTTCGTAAAATTGTTCGCCTAACCCGTTTACCAATCGTGTTAAAGTTGTCTTTCCGCAGCCGCTCCCTCCAGTCAGAACAAGAAACTCACCCTCTTTTACATCGAGGCTGATATGATGGATACTATCTGTTTCGGCTCCCGGATATTCAAAAGATACATCTTCAAACTGGATAACGGATCGCCTTGCTTTATCATTTACCATTACGCTACCATCCTTTCCAGCACAAAATAGAATGCAGTTACACAAACAGCAATCACGCACATAATCCAATCTCTTTTTTGAAATTCTATTTTTCTGCGGCAGGTATGTTTCCCAGGATTGGAAATCCCCCTGCTTTCAGCAGAAGCGGCAAGTTCTTCGGCTATTCTGGATGAACGGAAAATAACAGGCGTAACAATATACTCCATTGCGTCCAGAGGGTGTTTCCATGACAACAGCTTTCGCAGTCGAAGGGAGGAAAACACATCAGAAAATTCACTGCGCACAGTAGGGAAGAAACGCAGCATGAAGGTTACGGGCAGGGCAATTCCATTAGGCGCGTGGATTTTCTTAAAAACTGCTACAACTTCTCCCGGCGGCATACCAATCACGGGCTGCGCAGCCATAACCATCATCAAAATACGCAGCACCATGAACAGGAACATTTCCGGCATAAGAATGGTAATGCCCTGTCCTCCTGAAAGCAACCTCAACACGATAAAAATACCGCAGACGATCAAATATTTTATTGTCTGCCTGCCAAAGCCCTGAATAATCAGATACACGCTCAAAACGCCAAAAAGTGTGTATATCAAAATGTCGCTTGTGAGCACCGCCACAAGCGACATAGTGAGAACTATGACAAGCAATTTGGTTCGAAAATCAAATTTCATGCTCATAGTTTATTTAATCGCACCACTCTTTCTAAAGTGCTTCACAATCAGTTTGTTACTAATCATGCAGCCAAGGACGGCCAGGATAGCGGTGACAGCAAGACTCAAAAGGACGTACTTCGGATCGGTGTAATACTGGGTCTGAACCTGAACCTGCTGCTCGCTGACGCCGGTGGCAAGAAATGCGTCTTTGAAAAACCAAATTTCTGACATACCATGTGCAGCGCGAACCAGTGCCGTGATTACCCACGAAATAGACACACGCTTAATGTCATGGTAGGCATCCTTTCCGCACATGGAAAGCTCTGCGATGATACCGCCGCCCAAAAACCACGGAATCATAAATGGCCCCATCATCAATCCGGCGATAATCGCCCACATGATATTGTAGACAAGAGCGGGGCCATGCTTGCCGACTTTCATGCACATATAAACATAGAACGGTGCGAGGATAAGTGCCGCACCAGCGGCGTTAAAAATCATGGAATAGAACAGTGAAGCGCCGGTCAGGATCGAATAGACCATAAATACAACGAACATGACCGCACAGAAGATACCGATGATTGCCGCGTCTTTGACAGTATACTTGTTACCTGTCGATTTTTCATTTTCCATTTGGAAATCCTCCTTTGTCTTGCAGAAAGTTAGCAACGTCTAACCCATTATTCAAAAAATAGGCCAGCTTCAAGCGGTCTTTCTGCTTTTATCTGACAAAGGATATTCTAATACAGCTCAGATTTCTTCGCCACTCCATACGGACCCGCTTCTATCCAAACGGACACTCTTTCTGAATTCCGTTGGAGAGCTGCCATACGTTTCTTTGAAGGCAGAAGTGAATTTATTTGGATTTTCATATCCGATTTTACTTGCAATCTCCGTTACTGACGACTCGGTTTCCAGCAACAATTTTTTGGCGACTTGAAGCCGATAGGTACGAAGATAAGAATAGACAGAGGTTCCATAGACGCCTCGAAAGCACTTTTTCAATGCTGTTGTAGAAATCGCGAATTTCTGGGAAAGCTGTTCAATCGTATGATGTGCTGTCAAGTCCTCCGTAATATAGGACGCTACTGCTTTAATCAATGCGACCTGATTTTGATTGAAATAATCCGTCTGTAAAACTTCTTCTGCCGTATTGAGATCACTTAAGAACAGAAGCAGTTCCAGCATTTTGACTTTCATGTATCCTGGTTTTCTTTTTTCCCGGACATGATAGAGTTCCGAAAAAATATGTTCAATAGACGGATTGGCCCGCATGATGCAGCAACGGTTTCCTTCGCAAATATATTTTTGTATGTAGTGCAAATCAATATTCAATAGCTCCATGATTTGCCGTATTTCCGGCAGCAATTCATCCAGATTGATGACGATAGAAATACCGTGATAGTGGTTCAGCGGAAAACACGAATTTGACTTTTTCTTCATCATGGAGCTGATCGACAAATCGCCTTCCGCCATATAGCAGCAACTATTTTCACCAAAGCTACACTCAAAACGTCCTATCAGACAATGGTTAATCTCTATCATGTTTTTAGCTGTGGCTTGATTTTGATTGCAATATCCCATGTGCATATCGTTATAGTAAAGCTCAATACCAGAAAAAACCTGATAGACTGTAATGCGTCCATGCCCTGTTTCATTTGACAGCCGAAAAATTTTACAGTCCTGCCGTAGTTCATCTTCTTCGACAGAGCCGTATAACTTTGTCCCTTCAAATTCGTCTGGCAATTCAGACCTCAATAATACTTCAATCGTACCAGAGAGTGCTTGTTTTTCATAGGTCAGCACTACCCATTCCTCCTTTCGGTTCGTTATAACTAATCACTCTAAGTATAGGCGCGAATAATGGCAGTGTCAAATGGTTTTCTGACAAAAAGAAAAAGCCAAATCCGATAAAGCTGATGCCGTTAAGATTGCACGATATGCACTTGACAAGTGGCAGAATCTTAAACAGTATAGTGTTATGGATGAATTACGCAATCATCTTAAAACCATGAACCGTCAGTTTGGCTTTTATATGAAGCACAAGACAGCTATGAAGAATAATCTTATTGGCATCCTTGACCATACCTATCCTGGTGTTAATACTTACTTTGACAGTCCTTCACGCAGTGACGGCAGCCAGAAATGGGTTGATTTTGCATCTGCATACTGGCATGTGGACTGTATCCGTAAAATGTCCCTAAATGCCTTTATCGACCATTATCAGTACTGGTGCAAACGCAAGAAGTACAACTTCAGTCAGTCAAAAGCTGAAGAAATCTATGGAAAAGCAAAGGTACTTGTTCCTGTACTTCCAAAGGATGCCATTACAAAACTTATTATCAAGCAAGCTGTAGACCAGCTTAATAGTGCCTCTACAACTGTTGAGTCACTACGCACTCTCATGAATGAAACTGCATGATTCCGTGTAGTTATTGGGTTTCAACTTGTGATGCAGTCTTGCCCTCATGCATGACCTCATATGAGATTTCTGTTCGTCAGACCAGAGATTTGCCCGTGAGTTAGTATGTTCCTCACATCCAGCTTCCTTCAGATTCCATCTCGCAATGTACACCCTTGCCTTCGGCTATATCTTTCCCACTATGGGCGGATTCGGGACTTTTACCCTTTAGAAACGTGCGCCGTTAGGCGCACATCAAAAAAGGACGCAGGATTTCTCCCACGCCCTCACTACTATCTGGCTTTATCTTCTCTTACCTTTGATACTTCTTTTCCTATCTCCACTTTCATATCCGCAGCACCTCTTGCTTCAAAAGCATCGGCATTATACTGATACTCGTGTGTTTCCGCCACCACCGGTGCATATACAATCTCAGCTTCGACTCTCTCAGGTGCTGCTTCTTTCCTATCAGCTTCCATCTGGTCATTATGCTTCATATCATCCTTATTCTTTTCTTTATCCATTCTCACATCCATGGCTAGATTATCAAGCTTATCAATGGATGCGTCCAGATGAATCTCTATTGATACAAGCATCTTTTTCACTGCTTTCATCGGAGCAAGTACTGCCTTTGTAATGGGATGTTTCTGCTCTTTCTGAGAATAATCCACCTCCGGCTTGTCAGCAAAAGTGCGGAATGCATTGGCTACTGTCTGCCCTGCTTCACGAAATCCTTTTGCAAGAAGTGCTGTCTTTGCTATATCCTTATCTGTGGTCTTGATTGCACCTCTTACATTCTCTCGAATATCCAGAAATCTTTTCTTAATTCCTAAGAACTCAGATACCCTGTATAATGCAGCTCTTCCCTTTTCCTTTGCTTCTTCGACTATGCCCTTAGCAGTAGATTTGACCTGTTCTTTCACTTCTAATACCTGTGACTTTATCTGCTCACATCTGGCATTAAGTCGCTCCTGTGCTTCCGACAATGCCTTTTTAGCATTATTGACAAGTGTATCTTCCTGCATTTCTTTGATCTGATTCTGCATATTGGTGAGTTCTTCCGTCATGGAATCAATCTTTTTCTCCAGTCCATCCACATAGCTGCATATCTCAAATACATCGTTTGCCTGCTCTTTCATGGCATTTTTCTTTAATAAGTCGAGAAGTTCTCTTATGACCTCCTCATTGGTAAGTGTTTTTCCTGCTTCCATATCCATTCTGTTTCCTCCATTCTGTAAATGGGGCAGCCTTGGCCGCCCCTGTACTCTGATTACTGATTATCGAAAGGGCGTTGCCTCTTTGTCCTTCTCTTTATCGGGATTGCCATGATGTTTCTCGGCACTCTCCCTCGCCTTTTCGTTGCTCTTATCCTTTGCTTTCTCATATTCAGAGATAATCTCATTATAGAGTTTTTCCCTGAAATCCTTTGTGACCGGATAGCAGACATCCTGATAGATAGGCTTGCCCTGCTCATCCACCTGCTTTGTCTTATAAGATGGCATTGATACAAAGATTTTCTCTTTTCCCTGCACGATATTGATATTATTTACGATGAAACTGTTTTCAAAATAAATGCGTGCAAGTCCCTTGATGTTACTGCCTTCCCTCTCATAAGGTGTCACAGTTACGGAAAACTCTGGCATTTCCTGTGTTCTGTCCTGCTTCTGTGTCTCCTCTTTCTCCGGTTCCTTGATTCTTGCATAGGCATCAAGGATATTGGTATAGAGTTCCTCACGAAACTCTGCTGTGATAGGATTACACACATCCTTATAAATCACACCATTGCTTTCATCACGCTCATTGGAGCGGTATCTAGGCATTGAAACAAAAAGCTCTCCCTTGTCCTTATTCTCAAGGATTGCAATATTGGTAATCTTAAACGAATCACCAAATACTACTGTTGCAAATCCTTTGATGTTGCTGCCCTCTTTTGCCCTTACTTCGTTTACTTTAACTGAATACTTCATATGCTATTCCTCGCTTTCTTTTTGTTCTTTGTTTTGCTCCGGTATGATAAGCTCACACCAAAGCTGTTCTATCTGTTCACAAGACAATCTGCCATTAAGCCAGTTGCCAAGTGTAACGACCATTCCGTCCTGCTCGTAATAGAGCCACTCTTGTGTTTCAATGTTCCCCTCATACACGATAGTCACATCAAAATCAGGCATAAATAAGCCTTCATCCTCATCCCATGCACAGGCTATCCCCTGTCTGAGTGTCAGATTCAGGCTTTCGACATACACAGACCAGCCGCTTACGACTATCTGAAATTCATCATCAATCTCCGCAATATCATCCTCAAGCCCGATTAACTCCTCCATATCAGATACTACCTCTTCTATTTCACCTAATCGGTATCTCTTATTCATCCATCACCGCCTCCTTATAAATGCACCTGACCACAAAACGCATGGTTCCTTTCCGGGAACAGGTAAAAAGAGTTAGTTCTTTTTCATTTCCCTGTGTCTTGATACTGTTATCATACGGATTTACTACCTCTGTCTCTGTTACCTCATAGATATGCTTCAGCCCATTTTTGTCGGTTATCATCACTTCATCGCCTATGGATATCTGACTTAGTGATGTAAAAAAAGTGCCATATCTGCTGCCATTGTGACCGCATAACACACAGTTGCCACTCTCACCGATTCCTGCTGTTTCTTCTATATGACCAATCCCGGCATTAAGTACTTTACTTGTGGTTCCTTCCATTACCGGATACCTGATATCTAAGCCCGGTATCTCAATGATGCCGATAACACCGCCTTCTTTAAGAATGGCTTCATCCTCTTTACTAATGGAGGTTTGCTCTTCCTCCACATCTGTTTCTTCATCGTAATTATCCTCCAATGTCTGCTCAAATTCACTTATGAGCTGTTCTGTCTGTTTTTCTCCTGTTGCCCGCCAGAAAAAAGGGACTGCCATAATGGCAATCCCTGCTGTAATCAGTAGTCCTGCGACCACTTTTCTTATGCTCATATTATTCACTCTCCTATCGCATTCTGCCCTCTCTGTCGGCTGAATAAGCACCTTTATCCTCTGCTACAATTGCTGCAGATTCCATTCTGTCATCAGCTTCTCTTTCTTCCTCCGGTCCGCTCAGGTCTGCATCCACAGCCTTTGCGTTCTCAAGGTCAAGCTGGGCATTCAATTCACACTGCCTTGCCAGCTTTTCTTCCAGTTCCTCACTGTACGCAAATGGCTTGTCATACTCAGTCTTTGATGCTTCAAGGTCATTCTGGTACTGCTCAATCTTCTTTTCCAGGAAATCAATGTTCTCATGAAGTCCGTTGAACAGGTTTTCCAGCTTCACCATACTGCCGACAGGACTTGTGGAAAGCTCAGCTTTATACTCAGTCTTTCCACGAAGCACCATATAATTGATGTCAAGGAAGTTCTTTTCCACAAGCAGCTCAAATCCATGGAATTTACCGATTGCAGTTGTCTCTCCGGTCTTACACTTGCTGATTGCTTCAAGCATCATGGTTCCACCATCCACACGCTCTGTGTAGGTTGCTTTGCCTATGGTAATGGCAAATTCCGGATTATCAATCAGCTCCTTATCCCTTGCCTTTACATCCTCACGGACATTGGCAAGCTTTTCTGTTGCTGTCTTAATGAGCTTCGGATACTTGATCATAAAGTTGTCCTGAAGTCCATATCTCTGATTGTCATAGGATGCCTTTAAGAGCTTTAATCTCTGGACATCATTGTCAATCTCCATCTTTTCCTTGATCAAAGGATTACCGGTGGCAACCGCCTTGATCTCTGCATAGGAAAGTGTTGCCTCGTCGATATCCTCACAGCTTCGGCTTACAGCCTTGCTTGTCATAACCTGACTGATGAAACGCTGCTTATTCTCGACAAGCGACCAGTTGTATGCATCAAAGGTTCCTTTGGTGACATATCTGTAGATTGCCACCTCTTCATTTTCGTTGCCCTGCCTGATGCCTCGTCCCTCTCGCTGTTCTATTGAGCTTGGCTTCCAAGGGCAGTCTACATGATGCATTGCAACAAGGTGTGTCTGCACATTGACACCTGTTCCACACTTGTCCGTTGAACCGATAAGAACCTTCTTTTTACCTGTTCTCATCTCCTTAAAAAGTGCATCCCTCTGTGCATCCGTCTTTGCATCATGGATAAATGCTATCTCATCAGCCGGAATACCATACTGGATAAGTGTTTCCTTCAGATAATCATAGATGGTAAAGTCCTTATCCGGTCCCGGTGTGCCGATGTCCGAAAAAATAAGCTGGCAGCCTATATGACCGTTGACATTTCCTTTCTCATATTCCTTCCAGACATTCTCCGCTACCTTATTGAGCTTTCCATCCGGATTATTTGGTGCATCCTTATCAATCAGCCTTGCATCCGTTCCAAGAAGTCTTGCCTCATGGGTAATCTTTAAGAAGTTATCTACGCTTGGATCAACTCCACCGCCTCTGATACGCTCTGCCCTCACAACAAAGTCTTCCATGACCTGCTTCACATACCAGTCAGGCTCCGACTCCACAATAATAGGCTTGCCGCCACGAAGTGCAGGCACATCAAGGTCAAGCATATCTGCTGTCTGTACATCAGCTACCTCACGGAAGATATTCATAAGCTCCGGCAGATTCGTAAATTTATTGAATCGGCTCTTAAAACGGAATCCGCTTCCCTCTACAGTAAGCTCCAGTGCTGTTGTCACTTCACCAAAGTTCGCTGCCCAAGAATCAAAGTGATAAATCCCCATCTCTTCAAGTGCCGCTTTCTGCAAGTAAAGCTGCATGACATACATCTCACACATGGTATTGGATATCGGTGTACCTGTTGCAAACACAATGCCTCTGCCATCATTTATCTCTGATAGATACTGGCATTTAAGCTGCATATCCGTTGACTTTTTCGCTCCACTGCTGCTGATACCTGACACATTATTCATCTTGGAAAAAATCGCAAGGTTCTTGAAATTATGTGCTTCGTCCACCATGATAGAATCCACGCCAAGTTCCTCAAAGGTTATAAGGTCATCCTTTCTGCTCTCATCAGATAGAGATTTCAGCTGTTCCTCCAGCTTTTTCTTCTGGCTTTCCATCTGCTTTACAGTCCATCGCTCTCCGTTACGCTCCTTCATCTCATCAATCGCATAGCTTATCTCATCAATCTGCTCATTGAGCATTCTTTCCTTTCTCTCTGCGGAGATTGGGATTTTCTCAAACTGCGAGTGCGACATGATAATGCAGTCATAGTCACCTGTCGCAATCCTTGATACGAACTGCTTTCTGCGACTCTTTTCAAAATCACGCTCTGTGGCAACTAAGATATTTGCTGACGGATACAGCCTTAAAAACTCTGATGCAGTCTGACCGATAAGCGGCTTTGGAACAACCATGATTGTCTTATTGGCAAGTCCTAGTCTCTTCTGCTCCATGCAGGCAGCCATCATCTCAAATGACTTTCCGGCACCGACACAGTGTGCAAGCAGTGTATTTCCTCCGAGAAGGATTCTTGCCACCGCATTCTTCTGATGAGGCTTTAGCTCAATCGCCGGATTCATTCCCGGAAACTGTAAGTGGCTTCCGTCATACTCACGCAGACGGATATTATTGAATGTCTCGTTGTAATATTCCACATACTTCTGTCTTCGCTCCGGCTCTGCAAACAGCCATTCCTTGAACTTCTCCTTGATCATGTTCTGCTTTTCCCTTGCAAGCATTGTCTCATTCTTATTGACTTCGTAATGATATTTGCCATCACCGTCATCAATCCTGTCCCTGACTGTTACAGTCTTTAGGTTCAGCGTATCCTCAAAAATAGAATAAGCATCCATGCGGCTTGTACCATAAGTCTTAGTAGCTGCCACTGAATGCTTATCCATGCTTTTATTCTCAATGAACCATTCCATGCTCATCTTATTTAAGTGTACCTGTATGCCTGTATTGTAAAACTGACTTCTGACTGCCCTTGCCCGCCTTGGTGTATTGAGAAGTTCATAGATAAACTGCTCATAATCAAGCGGTTCAATCCATGTCGTGCCAATCTTTACATCAATGACTGATGCTTCAATCCACTCCGGCTGCACCTTTTCAAGCGCTGCCACATTTCCTACAAATCTTTCTGCCTGCGGATTGTCTGTATCAGCTGCCATAGCCTTTGCTACACGAAGTTTGTCTCTGACATTGCCGGAGAGATACTCGTCTGCTGTCTCCCAGCCGATATCAGGATTATTCTCATTGTAGCGGTCGGGATTAAGGAAAATCAGTCCGTCCAGCTCTTCCACAAGAACTGCCCTTTTAAGCTCTGCCAAAGCATCATCACTTAGCGTTATCTCACCCGCTGTCTGCCCGGACTTTTCTGCAAGTTCTTCCTTTGCATTTGTAATATCCGGCTCATAGATAGAAAGCATATAGGCAAGATTTACATATCCAAATTCATTGACGGATACATTTAATGCTTCCACAGCGGTCTCTACCCTGTCTATGACAGTCTTTGCCTTAATCGTCTGCTTATAAAACATATCCGCTTTTTTCACCTCCCCGTCTTCGTTTACTTCCTCAAGGCTGCAAAGAAGCGGATAATCGCTATCATCTCGAAATGCTATTCTATTTGCTTTTGAAGTAATGGCTCCATACTGCTTTACGAAGGCATCGTATTTCACATTAAGAAGTCTCTGCTTATCAGAAAGCTCCTCCTCACTGCAGCCATCCATCTGAATATCAATCAGCTCTCTTGTTATCTGTCTGATTTCATCAAGGCTTCTGATTCGCTCCTCGGCAGTCTGTGATACCTCTTTTCTTACCATCTCAGAATTTTCCCTGTAATAGAGTTTTCCTTCAAAAAATGTGTAAGTGTAGTTTCTCACATCCGGATCAGCCGGGATAACTTCCTCCGTCTGCTCCGCCTCATCTGACACTCTCTCAAAATCTGTCATCTGTGCTTTGATATTTCCGATTGCCTTATTGAGAGCCTCGTACATATTGAAGTTCTCATCATTATTCACACAGACTGTATATCTGCTGTCCTGTCCATAAATCCTTGTATCATATTCCATAGATCCAAGCATCATCTCCGGATGCTCTGCAAAATAAGAGTTGACTGCAATTCCGTTCTCGGTCACACCAAGGTGTACCCAGTCAGGCTCAATATCAATCTTTCTCTCCCTCTTCTGCAAAAACAGGATATCTGCTGTCACTTCGGTTCCTGCATTGTCTTTAAATGCAGTATTCGGAAGTCTTATCGCTCCCACAAGCTCTGCCCTTTCAGCCATATACTTTCGGATAGTAGGATTTGCCTTATCAAGTGTTCCCTTTGTGGTAATTACAGCAACCATTCCTCCCGGTCTTACCTGGTCAAGTGCTTTTGCCAGAAAATAATCGTGGATACGGAAGTTATACTTGTTGTACTTTGGATCAAAAACCTTATAATCACCAAATGGCACATTTCCGACAACCACATCAAAGAAGTTATCCGGATAAGTGGTATTCTCAAATCCTGTGATGCTGATATTGGCATTCTGATAAAGCTGCTTTGCAATTCTTCCTGAAATGCTGTCAAGCTCTACCCCATACAGCTTGCTTCTCTGCATTGGTGCCGGCATACTTCCAAAGAAGTTACCGATACCCATAGATGGCTCTAATACATTGCCACTTCTGAAACCAAACTGGACAAGTGCCGAGTTCATGCACATGGCAATCTCCGGTGAAGTGTAAAAGGCATTGTTTACTGTTGCCCTAGCTGCAGCATACTCTTCATCCGATAACATCTCTTTGAGTTCTTTGTACTCTTTGCTCCAGCTTTCATTATTCTCGTCAAATGCCTGTGACAGTCCGCCCCATCCGACAAACTTCGACAGAACTTTCTGCTCCTCCGGTGTGGCAAGCCTGTTTTCTGATTCAATCTGCTTTAAAGTGCGGATTGCATCCATATTCCACTGGTATCTGGTCTTGGCACCGCCTTTTTCCAACTCCCAGAGATTGTAATGGAAGTTGTGCTTTTTCTGATTGTCAGCAACTGCCAGTTCTGTTTCATCCTGTAACTGAGATTCTTCGGTTGATTCTCTTTGACTGTCATCTCGATGCAAATCATCAGATACATCAACTGACGCTGGTTCGACATTATCTGACACAATACGACCATTCTCGTCAATCTTGGTATTCCAGCCATTTGCAATCGCTCTTTCCCTGGTTTCAAGACGATTGGCTCTTACACTATCCTCGATATCAAAGAATCTCTTATAGACCGGATTCATCTTATCCCTGTCAGCTTTCTGCTTTGTCTCTTGATAATACTTTTTCTGGTCTTCTCCACAGTAAAATGGCTGTTTTACCATATAGGATAAGATTTCATATAACTCACGCCAGTCGATAGCACCTTCCTTACGCACACCATTCCTGTTCTTATAGCTGATCTTCACATATCCGCTTCTGATTGAGTACTCCACAAGACCATACTTATTGTTGGAATATGCCTTTCTTTCTGCATTATCTGTCCCTAATGCAATATCCCTGATAAGGTCAAGTTTATTGGGCATAAATGCAAAATCAGACTGCACCACATCCATAAGGAATGCCCTAAACGGAGTGTAGCAGCTGCAATCTGTTACAAGAATCTCCGCCGCATCACGCAGGTCTTCATCAAGCTCTGCAATACGCTTGGCATAATCAATCGGTGTAATATACTGAAGCTCTGATGGATCTTTTTCAGTTGTTTCAGCTTCTATCTCTGCACCATATTCTGCCTGTGTTACCATGCGGTCTTCATCGGCAGTTTCCTGTGGTGTCATGCCTTTTGCACTTACATAATCTCTGTTAGAAGCATAGCTCTCCGGCTCATCCGGTATTGCATAATCATCAATCTCTGATTCTGCCTCCTCCGGTTCCACTTCCCGGTATTCGGCATCAATGACCTCATCATCCTCACGGAGTCCGTCCATCGCAAGCTCATCAATACGAGGTGTCTCAGGCTGGTATTCCCCTGTAAGAATAAGGACACCAAGCTCTTTTTCGATATCTTTCCACGAAACATATCCTTCAACCTCTCCATCCTCATCTCGCCACTGAAAACGCAGTCCGTTCCCATGAAATGTGTCATATCCGTGCAGTCCCAGTCCGTCAACCGGCCAGCCTGCACCTCCCTGACCATATTCTGCTTTGATACGCTTTGCTCTGGTTCCTGCATCAATCTCTGTTTCAAAAATCTTGCATACCCTGCCCTTACCACCGATAAAACCTGTACCTCTCATAAGCACCTGTTTGATATACTCACTTGGTACTGTTGCAGACTTTTTGGGATTCAGGTAATTGTATTTACCTGCTAATGCAGCTTTTCTGTCCTGCTCGAACTGACGCATAAACTGATTATTGTTTTCATCCTCAGTATGAATGGTGCCAATGCTTGCCTGCCCGTTCTGGTCGAAAAAAAAGGAAGCCTGTGTATATTCGGCTTCCTTACTAACACCCAATGAATTGATTTCATCAAGTTCCCTATTCAGTTCTGTATCATCTGATTCTAGTGGAATCGCATCACTATCTGATTCAGTACCACTTCCTCTGCCTGCATCTTCGCCTGCTCTCTTATCTTCCACATCTCCATTGTCGATGACGGATTCTGTGGCTTGTGCTTCGCCAGATACTGCATCTCTAACTGGTCGTACAGCTGATTCGCTTCCTCCTCTACCGCTGACATCTTCTCGTACATCTTCCCGAATCTCATCAGCGTCTTGTATCTTGCCGGCTCGTTCTCCTTTAGATAGTTCATCGCCATCCTTCCGTATTTGCCCAGCTTCGTGAGATCCTCCGTCTCGTCCGGCATCTCTATCTGCGGATAAAGCAGTCCGTCCACTTCCTTGTAAGTCATTTCTTCTAACATATCCAATTCTCCTTTCGCTCTCGATTGCCTTTAAGTTACGACTAAATTCTCTAAGAACACTACAGGAGACATCGCATACAATGGAACCAAGACGGTAAATGATCTCTTCGTCTTTGATATTTACGATCTGACTAAAATCCTGTTCTTGCACAGATAAGTCAAATCCGCATCTCGTCCCTACAGCATACATGACACTTGCATATACAAGCTGCTCCATGTCCATTTCCATTTCCTGCTGTAAGCCATTGCGTTTCTTACTTTCTTCCTTTATCACACTACCTGATAGCTGCATAAGCTCGGTCATTTGGTCTTTGAACTCTTCTTTTATTATAAGCCAAACATCTGTTCCTGTAAACTGTTTTAATATATTTTTTAGAGACTCCCTGTCGCTGTTATCGTACTGCTCAATCTGACCTTCTGACACAAGAAAATCCACATAATCCTTAAGATTTTCTCCCTCAAGGTCCCATGTCAGCTTAACATTCTTCCCTCCGGTATCACTGATATCAAATATATACCTCATGCGTGGATTCAGTGCCCTTGACGGGAAGATAGCGCAGCCTTTCGCACCACGCTTTACATATCTTCCCACCTTTTTCCAGGTATCATAATCCGCCATGAGTGTGCTTTTTTCCGGAGGTCTCTGAGCTGTTACCATAACGATATTGTCAAATTCATAGCGGTATAACTGACCTGCGACCTTTAACACATCCTTCCAGTTCTTTTCTGATCTGGTGATGTTACCAATCTCAGAATCGTATATCGCTTTGACCTTCATATCAACGCCCATACCTTTGTCCTCCTCTACTTAAACATCTCTGCAAACAATCCTTTAAATAGCTTTAACTCATCCTTATCCAGCTCGATTGCAAATTCATTATCGATTGCCTGTTTTTCGCATTTATCCTTTTTCTTTGCAATCTTACGCACCACACGAAGAAGCACATAGCACTCCTTGGATTTTGCAATGCTCTGTTTAAAGGTCAGCTCATCCTCATCGACCGACTTCTGTGTCTGACAGATAATCTCTTTTAACTTATCATTGATACCATCTACTTCCTCAAGGGAAATAATAACGGATGCCTTAGAAGCACCCGATCTGTCCCACTCCTTATGAAGTTCCTTTACCAAAAACTCCATGTTCTTAATTACTGTTGTTGAATCACTTTTCATCTTGCTTTTCCTCCGTTTTCTTTTAATGAAGAAGGGAGCTGACCTTCGCTGATAGGCGCAAAATCAACTCCCTTCATGTCCTCTGCTCCAAGGACTATCTGCTCTGCATAATACATATCCATTGCCTTATTGATGGCATCGTCAAGCGACTCTGCCTTTACTTTCTGTACTCGTGAAAGCACTTCTTTTATCTCAACATCAAATTCCTGTTCCATATGATATCGCCTCCTGTAAAAATCTCATCACCGGCTCTTTTCTTCCTTTACCTGTCTTTCCTTAAAGCCTTCATCGTACTTTCCATCTTCCAGCCTGTCGTAAAAAAAGTCCTCTTCAATCGTTCCAAAATCCTCATACATCTGGTGAAGGAAGTCATTCTGCAGCTTCTTTGGTACATCATCATCCTTTGACATATCCTGATAAAAATAGAACTTCTGCTTTAGCTTTGCCCTGTAATCATAGATATCCTCTATCTTTTCCGGTGTGCCATACTCCCTCTTGTATGCCTTGAAATTTGTAGTTGAAAGTGTGGAACCTAGATAAATGCCATGCTCCCACGATACCCCGATTGTGGTATTGTCCTTTGTAGGCTTCTCATCCTTCGGATAACGCTTATACTCTGTCGCACCAAGGGCGATTGTAAGGGAACCTGACTTCATATCCATCACCACAAGATTCCTTGGTGATAATGCTTCAAGCACCATGTAATCATGGTCATTGAAGTTATGAAAAGTCTGTCCCCTTTCAAATGAGCGGTTCTCCATTTCATAATGCAGGTTAAAATCATCCACCCAGCCCTTATCGGTCATTCCAATCTCCTTAAGCTTTGCAACACATTCAGAAGAACTGGCTTCTTTATCAAACCGAAATTCTTTGGAATCGTTATAAAATCCCTGAAGAAAATGTCCCAGCTGAATATCATCCAGACAGAATCTCGCAGATAAAGTTACATTTGCTGCCCTGTAATACTCTGCGAAGTTATCTGCTTCACCAAGTGTTCTTCCAAGCTGCAACAAATTGTCTGCAAGCTCTGACATGTCATCAACTGCTATAAAACTCTTATAATCATCCAGAGTCATCAGCATATTTGTCTCTGTTCCCCTGTCGTTTTCTGTTACCAGTATCATATATTTTAAATCCATTCTTACCTCCAGTCTCAGAGAGGGACTATGCCCTCTCCGCAAATTTCCTGTTATGGTCTTCCTATCACAACAATCTTTCCTGTGCTTGCCACATCACGGTAAACCACACCAAGACTTTCATTAAGTGCCTCTACCACTTTGCCATTTCCGACATATACTGCCACATGGCTGATGTTCTTATATCTTCCATTGCTTGTAAAACTGTAAAAGATAAGGTCTCCCGGCTGTAACTCATCAAAGGAGACAGTCTTTCCGGCTTCATCAAGTCCCTGTGCCTCCGCTGCCGCTGTGGTTGCACCGCCATAACTAATATCCACGCCTGCATCTTTCCATGAATAATAGGCTAAGGAACTGCAGTCATAATAGTTACCGCTGTCTCTTAAATCCTGACTATAAGGAAAACCAACTCTGTGTAGTGCATAGGAGCAGACTGTTTTCTGCCTGCTGTCTGTAATTTCGTTTAGGATGGCATTGATTTCATCCTCAGTCATGGAGCTTACTCCAGGACTTCCGCCTCCGCCACCACTTCCGCTTCCGGCATATCCAAGCTGTCCCATAAACTCCGGACTCATGATCTGCTCAAGCATTTCCACCTGATCAGAATTAAATCCATAGACCGAAATCATATCCCTGTACGATTTTAGTGTGACATTCACATACAGAACCGACTTTGTGACAGTAGTTACATTGCCGTCTGCATCCGTTTCTTCCACATCCTTTGTTCCGGTGCTTGTGGTGTATGAACACATATCATTTACAACTGCCTGCAGCCAGCCTTTTGAAGTATCATTCATGACTGTTGCTGTATCTCCGACACCATGCTTGACCATATAGACTGCCATGATGTCATAGTAATTGCTTGGGTTTTCTTCCATACCTTCATAATCCACATATACAAGCTCTCCAAGGTCATATCCGGTATGCTCATTCACTTTCGTATTCACATCCCGGTTAAACTCCTGCACATAAGCACTCGTTACTGTCTGCACGGTATCTCCCGATTCAAGTGGTGGCAGAAATAAAGCAAATGGAGAATTGTAAAGGATTGCTATCACCGCTATAACCGGAACCGCAATCATGGCAACTACAAGAACAAGTAATAAAAGCACCAGTCCGATAATCGGTGCAGCTGCCTTTACCCAGGTAATCGCTTTTCGCACAATCAGATCCTTTACCAGCTTTGCCACGCTGTCTGTCTGATTCTCCTGTGCTTTCATCTTATCCAGAAAGAATTTTATCTTCCTGCTCCGGTTGGTCATCTTTTCATCCTTGACCTCTATGGACACACCTGCAGCATATCCGGCTGCCATGCCGATTGCAGTACCAACTCCCGGTGCAACCGCTGTTCCTGCCGCCGTAGCAGCTGCCTTTGTCGCAGTTTTTGTTGCAACCTTGGCAGTTGTCTTGGCGGTTTCTTTTGCCGTCTCTTTAGCTACCGTCTTGGCTGTATCTTTGGCAGCTTTCTTTGCTGTCTTTTTTGCCAGCTTCTTTCCTGCCTCTACCTTCTTGATACGCTTCTTTGCCTCGGCTGCCGCCTTTTTCCTGAAAAGTGCTGCACCCTTAGAAGCAGTTCCGGTAACAGGTCGGCTTGATTCATATGCAAGATATGCTGCCTGCGATACCTCCTGCCCACCTTCTACCTGCTCTGTTACTGCCCCGGCTGCAAGTGCACTGGTTCTTCCTGCTATGTGAAGATTGGTGTTCTTGGTCTTGATGGAAATGTTTGATTCTTTAAGGTTTCGCTTGAATCTTGATAATCCCTTATTCTTCGGCTCTGACTGATGAATGGTGCTCTTGCGATAGGACTTCTTTTTATCATCAGATACCTTTGCACCGATAGTTTTAGGACCTCTCTCTACTGTGTAGATGTTGCTGCCTTTTATCTTGGCACCCTTTGGTTCGTGGGCATGAATCTTGGCTTTCTCCTTGGTGTGAATGACCATTGGCTTGTCATCCACTTTCTTTATCTTCAATGTTCTCACCTTCTTTCACTCAATATGCAAAACAGCCACCCAGCTTCCCGGATGGCTATGCTTTGAGGTCGCAATTTGCGACCTCTATCAACATTATTCGACATTATTCTGCATTTCACGCTTCTTCTGTTCTGCAATCTTCTCGTGAATATTGGTGTTATACAGTCTGTAGAGGTCTGTATCCTTACTGATCTGATTATCAAAAGGAATTACCACCGAACCACACTTTATAAGTCCCATTCCTGATGCAGTATTAGTTACAAATCTAAGTTGTGCCTCTGATACTCCGATAACATCCGCCATCTTTGAACTGTCTGTATTCGCCTGTTTTAAGAGTGCCACAAACTCTGAGTTTGCAAGCATTGTGGTTGCTGTGTAATTCTGCAACAGATCGACTACATTCTGCGTGATACCGGTACAAAGACCTCCCTGCTTTCTTACTTTCTTCCAGAGCTGCTGCAAATATTTTGCAGAATACTCGGAATTAAGCAGGACGTGAAACTCATCAATATAGAGCCATGTTGCCTTGCCTCTCTTGCCATTCTCAACAATCCTGTTCTGAATAGACTCCATCATGACAAGCATTGTGATAGGACTAAGCTCCGTACCTAAGTCCCTGATGCCATATACTGTGAATCTGTTATCTACATCCACATTTGTCTGATGATTGAAGATATTAAGTGAACCATTTACGAAAAGCTCCAAAGACAATGCAATGTCCTTTGCTTCCTCCTCCGGCTGTGCCATAAGGATATCGTAAAAATCACTCATTACCGGGATATACTTCTCTTTACTCCTTGCAATGTCGATATACAGCTTTCTCACACATCGGTCAATGATTGACTTCTGTCTTGAATTTAAGCTGTCTCCGATACACTGCTCACAAAGACCAAGCATGAACTCGCCCTTTTCTCTTACCATTCCCTTTGAATCATTCGGATCAAGGCTCCATACATCCATCTCCAGCGGATTCACATAGTTATCCGTGTAGGTAGACATATTTACTACTGTTCCACCATAAGTCTCGGCAATATCAAAGTATTCGTTCATTGGATCTATGACGATTATTTCATCATCTCCCGACAAGAATACGCTGCCCATCTCCATCTTGCAGAAAAAGGATTTACCGGAACCCGGCACTCCGAATACGAAGCCATTTCCGTTAATGAGCTTCTTTCTGTTGCCGATATTCACATTCTTGCTGATCTGGTTGATACCATAGTAATTGCCCGTGCTATCATTAAGCTCCTGCACATTAAATGGCATAAGTACAGCAAGTGACTGGGTAAGAAGGGTACGCATTGTCTCCACCTGTCTTACACCAATCGGAAGTGCTGTGTTGAGAGCTTCCCTCTGCTTTAAGTAGTGTGTATCAATCGTGCAGCTGTTACGCTTTCCGATAGTCTCCACAGTCTCACATACACTCTCAAGCTCCTTCTTGCTTTCTGCCATAAGAATAATGGTTACTCCCACGAAGAAAAGGCACTGGTCATTCTCACGGACGTCATCCATGATTTCCTCAATTTCTTTTTTCTCCGTTCTCTTGGCATATGAAATTTCCGTAGAAAAATCGTTATTCTTATTACGAACTCTCTGCTGTTTGATAATATCCGACTCAATACCAAGGTATTTTTTCTGAAGCACCTTTGTTGTCAGATCCTTTGGTACGGGCACCACATCAATACTCGTGATAGAATGAACCGGAAGGGAAGTAATCTCATTGATGAATCTGTCTGATAAACTGCTCGGATACTTTTTGATAAAAAGTGCCTTGCAGAATTTACTCTCATCCTCAAAATGGTCCGGGAAATATTTCACCATCCCATTGCACAGGTCATTTCTAAAATCTGCCCCGACCTTCTTTGCCTTTTTGATATCAAAATCAAAGCTGCCCTCATCTCCAAGATGATAATAGTCATAAAGCACTTTCAGCCTCTCATTTCCATTAAGAGGCACAATCTCCGCACCAAGCTCAATGAAAGCCTTGTGTATCGTTGCCTCAAGGGTTGCAAACTGTGCCTTCGCCTCCTCAAAGTTCTTTCTCTCAATCGTGATTGTCAGGTATCTCTCCTGCTCAATCCCCTGTCTGCCCTCAATAATCTTCTCTTCAATGATGTCATTGTAAATTCTTCTGTAATTATTGAAACCATCATTTTTCTCAGCAATCAGAACCTTGTCACGGAGTTCATCCATGTTTTTGTTCTTATTGTTGATCGTAATCTTATAATTACAGTCCAGCGAATTTAAGAACTTGCAGTATCTCTCGAAAATACCGATCTGCTCATCCTCGGTTGCTGTCGTGTAATTGATGTCCTGAAAGCGGTAGCATTTGGAATACTTATTTTTGCTTACTTCAAAAATGCCGTTTTCAGCCACCGCCATAATCTCTATGGTTTCCTGAATGGATTTAGGTGTCTTATACAAAGGCTCACTCGCCTTTTTCAGTAACTTAAATCCGTCTGTAAATAAACCCATGTCTCTAACCTCGCTTTCTTATAATGAAAGCCCGCCGGGAACTTCACCCTGCGGGCTGCGTTCCCGACCTTGCGGTCAGATACTATTCGTTTCTAATGCATTGCCTTATATACTGCAATGCCTGCTGCTGCCGCCACAATGACTGCAACAAGTCCAAGCAGCATGTTTCTCGTCTTTTTCTTCATTGCTTCAAACTCCTCCTGCTTCTTTACAGCCGAATCAGCTGTTACAGTCTCCGGTTCAGCCTTTCTGCCTTTCTTCTTTACCTGTTCATTCTGTTCTGCTTCTAACTGCTTTATTGCAGGCTCTCCCTCTGTTGATACATAGGTAAGTGTCCTGTTTCCAAACATAAAATGCAGTTTCTTTCCCATATACTCGTAGAAATTCATCCCATTAAAGGAATAGAAACCACCATGAGCAATCGGTGCCACACACGGGATTGCCACATAAGCAGAACCCGTAAGACCAATATACTTGTAAAGAAGAAGGACGATACCGCCACCGACCACTACGCTTGCAATGGAAAATATAAGCTGTCTTGCAGTAAGTCCCATCGCAACCGATTCCTGATAGCGGTCAATATCCTTGTTTACTTCAATTACCATTGTCCCTGCCTCCTATCTTGATAAATCCTTTGTCTCCGGCTTTCTTGTCATTCCAATATTTGCCTCATACATATCCATTCCATCCGGACACAGTTCCCTAAGCTTATCTACATTGAACAGATAAAGTGGATATTCGCAGAAACCGCTCCTTTGCACGAATCCTGTAAATTCTCCAATGTCATTGTCTGTAATAAACTTTTCAATATCCGGCATATCATTCACATTCAGATATCCGCAGTAATTTGGTGCTGCAACCGACAAATTCACAGTCACATCCCCAAAAGGCTCCTCATATCCATCTTCATTACACATAAGACCAATAAACATTGCCCTGTTATTCATATACTGCTGGATATCAAATGTCACCTGCGTTTCTCCGGTTATACTTGAATTATAAGTAACCTGTTTCTTTTCATTATCCATTTCTGCCTCCTTCTATAATCCAAATGCCTTGCTTGTAAGTGTCTGTGCACCCTTCACACTTCCGACAGTCATCGCTATGGTAAATGTCATCTCACACAGATAAATAAGTGTCTGTGCCCAGTCTGCATAGCTTCCTGTAAACGATGGCAGTCCAGCATTGATAAATGCGTTACATACCACGATTGCCAGAGCCATTGTTACTGCTTCAAACACACACGACAGGAAATATTTGCAATAGGTAGCCATTGTATGACTGACCATTCTGTTTCCTGCCATCGTGGAACAGGCAATCGCACCGAGCGGCACAATAATCAGGATCTTTAAGAACCTGAAATACACTGTGTAGATGATGAAAAATCCACAGATAATAATGATGATTGCAAGCAAAGCTGTAAGTATCAGCATTACCAAACTTTCACCAAATCCGAGTCCCTTAATGATGTCTGCCTGTGTACTGTCAATGGCAAGCTGCGTCGTTGTCCCGGCAGATATAAGTCCTACCAGATTTCCTATGGAAGTAAAAAACGCTTTCATGATCGTGACATTATTTGCAACAAACCATTCTGCAAGTCCCAGTCGGATAAGCATACGCAGGATTGATTCAAACCTCATCTCATCTTTTACATCTATGCTTTCCGAGCAGAAACCGATAACAAAGAACAGCACAACGAGGGATGAGCCGACTGCTACAAAGACCGGCTCTATACCTTCAATGACTGCCCATGGACCTCCGCCCTTGAAACTGACCGGTGACTGTCCAAGCATTGCAAAGACTAGGGATATCTGATTGTTCCAAAACCCAAACACTGCCTCAAGAAGTGCAAGGATCTTATCACCAAGCTTAAAAATATCCATACTTGTTATTCACCTCTTTCCTTTTACTAAAAGGGGAAATGCATTTCCCCAATCTTAGAAGCCTAAGAATGTCAGAACTGTTGAAATACCAGCCATCATGACACCTGCCACAATTCCTTTCAGAGCGGAGTTCATGGTAGATGAATCCTGCTGCTGATATGCTTGTGCGAACTCCATGACATTCTTTGCAAGAATGATGACACCGACCGCACCAATGACTGCAATAATAAGTGTCTTTAAGTTCTCAAGCGGCTGTGTTACTGCGGAAGTACCTGTACCTGCTGCAAAACAAGTAGTGCTCATAAGCATCACTCCCATAAGTACTCCGGATACTGCCGGAACCATTCTTTTCTTAAAATGAAGTAATCTTCTCTTCATGCCTTTTCCCTCCAAACCCTTGTTTTCTGCGCTATTGCAGACTGAATTGTTAGTTACTGTAATCTGTTCTTTTTTCATGATAAAAATCTCCTTTTTCATTGATTTGTGACAGATAGGAAAAAGCCAGAAAGGAATGTACACATTCCAATCCGGCTGATTTCCGAATGGAATATATACATTCCTCTCTGTCCTTGTTTTTTTTCTATATGATTATCAGGCAATGCCTGTTGTAATGATTAATCGGGCTTTCCCCGATGCGTTGTGCTTCAACCACCTCCTTATATGGCATGAAAAAAGCACTCTAACCTGTTATTGGCTAAAGTGCTTGTAAGCATTTTATTAAATTGTTTATGAGTCAGACAAATGGAAAATTTCACTCATTTAAGAAGTTTGTCAATTCATCTATCATATCCTCGATTGGTTTTACTCTATCTTTAATTCCAGATTGCATTATTGGCTTTTTAGTATCAATAAGTTTCTTTTCTAGTGCTATTCTATCTTTTTTGCTTGATACATTATCATAGAGTTTAAATATGAGTGTAATATTGTCTTTTCCAATTTTTTCTTCATCAAACCCTAAATATCCTACACCTTTGGATATTTCATATAAATGAGTTGCACATCTTACCAGTACAAAAACAGATTCCCCAACATAAAATAATTCTTCTTTGTCATCTGTCCTTGCATATATTTCATAAACACCAGCACCAACTGCATCTACAAGCCTTTCTTCAAAAAATTGCACTTTAATTTTCATGTTCACCTCTAGAATCTACTACTTTCATTTTCTCATATTCTATAATATTATTGCATACTATGTGTGCAACTGTTCAATTTTCTTATATTATTTCTAATCCATCTTTTTGTGACTCTTACCGACAATTTGCTATGCTTTAATACAATTGGGAGCGGTGGAAGTGGTGGATATCGTTCCGGATTTATCTTACGATAAGTATCTTCATACCACTGTCTTTCTCTCAAAACATTTTCTAAAAAGTCCTTCTGTTTCCACATTTTCTTCATTTCTTGCCTAGAAATCTTTCCTTTATACTTTTCCCCTGGATATTCAAAGTATTTTCCCGTATAGACATCTAATTTATATACTTTAGGAGAATCGGTTGCATGACAATGTGGACAACTTGGGGAATTTATATCTTCATCATGATTATGCATTATCCAATGATATCCTGCCATTGTAAAATCCACTTTAACTCTACAATCTCTATGCACATTAACCTTTCTAGTCTTTGTCTGAACATTTCTTTTTCTACCTAACCTATCCAACCTAAGTAACACCTCTTGCTTTCAATTTGCTAATTTTCCTTATTTCGCACAGACACAGTATAACATATCCGCTATGCCTATGCGATATCATTTAATGCATCTTCCGATATGAACTCATCTTCTCCACAGTAACCTCAGGATAGAAGTAGGTAAGAATCGTTGCTTTCGGAACTCCTGCGGCAAGTGCTTTCTTCACTTCCTCTTTCTGCTCTGGTGTATACGACCAGTGCAGCATTCGATTTGTGATGGTATCCTCCCATTTAGGCTTTTCCCTCTCAGGATTCCTTACAGGTTTAGCACCAGCACTTCCACTAGAAGCATTGGCACTTTCTGTTGCTTCCGACTTCTGCGATTCATCGACATACTCAAGCTCATTTGCCTGTTCCCTGTCAATCTTTGCTTTCTGCTCTGCTTCATCCTGCATGGAGAATCTTCTGCTTAATTCCGCATCACCAAGCATCATAAACTGCTCATAGGTAAGAGAATCTATATACACATTCTCGCCCTTATCCTTCAGCTTTTCATAATACTTAACTGCCTTGTCTGAAAGAATCTCAAATGGCGGACCGATAAGATTATCTGCTCCTCTTATCTGATGAACATAAGGCTCTCCCTTGCCATCTGCTGTCTGGTTAAACATCGGATGATTGAACGGTATGAACTTATTGTCCATGATAGGATCAAAACCACGGATAAAGATAATACATTTCTTATTATCCAGCTTTCTGACTTCATCGGGTGTAAACAATTCTCTGCCTAATACATCATAGTTTCTTGAAGAGCTTCCCTGTCTGCCCTTTGTCTCACCGCTTGACTTCTTATCAATCGTACCTTTTCCAAGCAGCTCCGACACATACTTGTGCGTACTCTGCTCGTTACCACCAAGGTAGATAAAGGTATCACAGTTGCCAGGGATTGTCTCCCAGGTATCTTTGAAAAGTGCTTTTAGCTGTGCAAAGTTCTGAATGATGATGATACTTGAAATCTCACGGCTTCGCATTGTCGATAACAACGAACAGAAGTCATCGGGCAATGCGACATTCGCAAATTCGTCTAACATAAATGTCACATGGATTGGCAGCCTTCCTCCGCAGTTAAAGTCCGCCTGATAGTACAATTCCTGAAATATCTGCGTATATAACATACCGATAATAAAGTTATAGGATTTATCACTATCCGGGATTACACAAAACAGTGCTGTCTTTGTCTCACCATCCCCATTTACTCCAATACCGATATCGGACAGATTAAGCTTATCTTTTGAGAGTAATCGTAAAACCTGCTTATTCTCAAGAAATGCAAGTCTTGAGTTGGCACTGATGATAATGGAACGGACGGTATCTCCTGCACCTCTCATACATTTGTTGTACTGCTTTACTGCCGGATGATTAGCTCCAAGCGGAGAACTTTCCTCTAAAAACTTCATACGCACATCCAGCTTTGATGCTTTTCCCTGTTCTGTAACCTCTGCTTCTCCAAGAAGTTTAAGTACTGTCTCAAAGTTTCTCTTTGCCGGCTGTACCTCCAGCCACACATAATAAAAGATAGACTGCAAGAACAATCCTTCCGCTTTTTCCCAGAACGGATCACTTGGTGTCGCTCCCTTTGGTGTCGTATTGCTGATAAGGTTTGTAATCAGCTTGACCACATCTGTTTCCTCTCTGATATAGGAAAATGGATTGTAACAGTCTGATTTATCCATCTCTAACAGATTTATGACTTTCACATTATATCCGTTATTCTTTAGCATCTGACCGCAGCTTCTAAGGATTTCTCCCTTTGGATCGGTACAGATAAAGGAACAGTTATGCGGCATCTGCATAAGATTCGGCTTTACTTCATAAAATGTTTTTCCTGCTCCGGAACCACCACAGATAAGTATATTTCCATTGAGCTTGAGTCTCCTAAAATCCAGCGACATCTTCACATTTTGGCTGAGTATCCGGTTGAAATTCTCATCCTTATCTGCAAGTATCTTGTTGACCTGCTTCGGATTTTCAAATCTTGCCGTACCAAATTCCTTACCGGGCATATAGTTTCTCTGACTGGTATAATACATGACAATAGCCATCGCATAGATACCTAATGCAATGGCTACTGCTTTTACTGTATTGGAATTGTAATAGTTGGCAAAGGGAACAGCACATACCTCATTGAATCTGTCCATAAATTCATTAAAGGCAATCCCTTCCGTCCACGCACCATTTATCAGATAACCAAGATACCCGGCTAACACTGCACCCACAAGAATGAATATCAGTGAAGGCTTTTTCTTTGTTGTCTGCATGGGCTGCTACCTCGCTTTCTTCGTGGTAACAGTTTTCTTCTGTGCTGTCTTTTTCTGCTGCTTCTGTACTTTCTCGTAACGCTCCCTGACAGATGACTCCACCTTGTCATAGTGAGTATAAAGCTCGGTTCCTTTCTGGGTTGTCACCACACGATTCTGCTCATCGTAAAGCTTATAATCCTTGGTTGAATCAAGGAAGGTAAGCATTGTCTTTCCACCATGAATCTCCATGATGTTTTCCTTACGGAGCCATACATATTTTGCCTCTTCTCCCCATGTGCCGGGAACTCTGGTCTTAACAGCATGGTCATTCTCTTCTATAATCAGCTTCTTGCTGATAGTCACATCTGACAGATTCGCATTCTTTGATGCCGCAACCGCCCTCATTCTCTCAGCAAGGTCCTGATAGCCTCTGACACGGTTGATAAATGCATCCTTGTCCATCATGACTGTATGGGTGCCATCCTCATTCTTACTGCCAAGCACACCGATTGTCTCAAGCTGTCTGATAACACTTTCAGCCTGCTCACCATTGATACTGAAATTCTCCTTGACCTGATCCACACTGATAGCTTTCTTTTCCATTGCAAACATTCCGACCTTCTCAATCAGTCCGTCAATGGCGGAATTAACCCTATCCCCTTCTATCGTGTGGCTTTTCTCGTTTCCCTGCTGTTTCTTCAAAAAATCCATCAGCTTGCCAAGGGATTTTTCATCTCCATTCTTCAGATAATCGTCAAATGTGGCAATCTTACCAAACTTGAGTTTCTGTATCATCATATTCACACGTGGAACTGCCTCTGTATGAAAGATTACCTCACTCAGTCCGTCTTTCTTGTTGCAGTCCGGAAGTACTGAATAGAGTACTCCATACTTCTTTGCCATCTTTTCAACCTTTTTCATATCTTCGGTATTAAACTGTAACACCTGTAAATCACCGCCCTTTAAGAGCAGCTTTCTCATGGATGTTTTGCCAAGTGACTTTTCATAATCAAGCATCCCTTTTAAGAAATCTATTGCCTTCTGCATGGCAGCTATTCCGCCACTTCCTACCTTCATGGCAATCTCAATGCCATCATAAGCAACACGGATGATCTGCACCGCTTCCTGAATCTCTTCTGCCATTATCGCACCTCCACTTTCTCTCTGACTGTTGTTTTAAGTGTTTCTGTCTCTGTAGTACGGATTTCCTCGGCTGATACATCAATACCATAAGCAGTCAAAATATCTGCCAGATGATTGATTGCTTTTTCCTCCTCGATACGGTACATTACAAGTGCCACAAGCAGGTTTTCCACCTGTTCCACCCATGCAGGCTTCATATCATATTTAGCCCTGTATGTGACCATAATCTCGTCCGACTCAGCCTTATCCGCCGAATGTGCCAATGCTTCAATAAGAGAAATCGTATCTTCCTTGCTGCCGCTTCTGAATGCGAACTGGACAACAAAGTTTTTCTCTTCCTCTGTAAACTGATGCTCCACACCATTCATCTCTGTTACTGCTTCATTTACTACTGCTAAATTCATAAGTACCTCCTAATCTGCCATACTGTTTTCAAGTACCGCTATCTCAATAATCTCTTTCATCTTTTCTGCTGAAATATTATTGGTAATAAGCTCTATAAGCTGTGTCTCCGTAAGTCCCTTTTCTATTGCACTCTTAATCTGGACAAGCTGTGCCGGAACAAGATCGCCCGATGCAACAAGCTTTACAATGTCTGCTCTCGACTTTTTCTTAAAAGAAAGTCTTGCAAAAAGGCTTGCCACTCCGCTGTTGCTGCTCTTTCTCACACTTCTCTCAATCGGAAGTCTCTGCACCACATTTCCGGTACCATCAACTACCGGAATCTGATAATAGACCGGAATCCCGTTTGCCACAGCCTGCATATTCTGAGGAACTGCAACTGTATCAACCATCTTTTTATCTGCCTGTGATACGGACTGGCTTTCCTGCGGCTCTGCCTTACTTTCTGCTTCTTTTTTATTCTCTGTGGCAACACTTATGATCTTATCTTCCAATGACTCTATTCTGTCTCCCATACGCTTCATCTCCTTATCCTTTTTCTCAATATCATCCCTGAGTCTTGCAATCGTACTGCTTGCCTTATTCAGTTCATTCTGCTGACTGTTGATAAGAGCATCCTTATCCTGATTCTCCTTGACCAGACGCTCCCTGACTTCCTCGTCATCTTTGGACGTTTCTATTTCAGAAAGCTTCTTATTCAAGGCATCATACCTTTCATTCTGATGATTTATCTTTGCAACCACTTCATCCATCTGAGAAATAAGTGCTTTCACATACTCAGACTCTTCCGGAATCTGTTTCTTGACTTTATTCAGCTGTTCCAGAACTTCCTCATATAATCGTCGCATGGTAATAGGTTTTTCCCCTTTGTCCATAACCTCCTTAATTGTCTGAACAGGTACACCCTTTTCATAAAATTCAAGGGACACCTGCATCTGATGAACCGAATACTTGGTATTCTTGATAATATCAATCACATCTTTTGGAACATCCTTGTGCAGACATTCCGATAAAATCTTCATCTGTTCAATGTCGTATGACTTATTGAGATAAAGGCTGATCTCCTCCTCTTTCAGTCCATATTCATAATCACTTTTTACAAGAGCAATCGTATCTTCACTAAAATGCTTATTTCGGAGAAGCTGCAATTTTTTCTCGATTGCTATCGCACTAAGCGGTTCTCTGTTTTCTTCCATATATGCCTCCTAACTACTAAAAAAACAGCCTAACGTTCTGGCTGCTCTTTCCTGTCTCGTATTGTCTCTTTGTTGTACTGTGCATCTTTTCCATCTGATACGCTGTCTGGAATAAGACTCTTCCATATAGATTTACCAATATTCAACTCTTTGAATACTGCCCTTTCTTTTGCACATGCTTTGGAATACTCCTCTTTATAATGTTTACGCAGTGCTTCCACCTCTTCAAGGCTATATCCCTGTGATAAAAGCTTCTGTTTCAAAGTTTCCCATTGCAGATGCTCATCCGTAAAAAATTCATCTCCCTGGAGGAAAGACTTCTCAGCAGGTTCTAACTCTTTCATATCATCTGCTATATCAAAAAGTTCTCGACTTCTCTCCCTAGCCTTATAAATGCGGCTTTTCTCTGCTGAAACTTCTTTTCTTTTATCTGTCAATGAGCTGATTACACTGACAAGCTCCTCTGCTGAATGAATGTCATGATTTACAAGGAACAAATACTCCTCCTGCAGTTTATGCATCTTACGGATATCATCCTTATACTTCCATACCTGACTGTATGGCTTCTTTTTCAGCTTTCCTATCCGGTATAGCTTTGCATAGTATCTCTTTTGAAGCCCCGACATCTTTGCCCTTCGGTATCTTCTCACCTTACACTTACAAAGAACCGGTTGTACTTCTTTCTGCTGTTCCCGGTAAAATGAAATATCCTCTTTTTCTATCCTTTCCCGGATTACCTCATCAGAATACATGTCACCTAATGTCTTACATCTGCGAAATCTCGTCATTCCTTGTGGCTTTACCGCCAGATACTTTCCCTGCTTGACCTCATATCCTTTGTCAGATAACAGCTCCAGAAACTGCTCATAATTTCCTGCCTGCAGTATGCAGGAATCCAGGTCTCTCTTAATCATATCTGCCCATACAAAACTGCCTTCACGATATTCGCTCCAGTCCTTATAGCTTTCATGCTCTTTTTCCTTACTGCCATCATCAACATCAATGATCGAAAGACCATATTCCTGACACAGCTTATTCGTGATTGGCTGGATATACTTTGCCCAGTCTCCTTTTTCATAGCGATACTTTTTCCCATCCACAAAACTCACACTGTTAAATACAATGTGTGAATGAACATGTGCTGTATTATCATGCACCACATATACTGCCTCATATGATTTTCCAAGATACTCTTCCACGAATCTGCGGGTTATCTCAAATGCCGTATCAGGATTCACTTCATCTTCCTTAAATGAGAGAATGATATGATATCCCTGCCTTTTATCAACTTTTCCAAACTTCCGTTTTGTAGCTTTCATCTGTTCAAAAGCAGAATCGACCTGACAGTTGATTGCACCAACGAGCCTTCCATCCTGTGTTTTCTCCGGATTCATCACATAATCAAGAGATCTCTTCAGATGTTTTCCGTGAAAATGCCCACCACAATCCTTCATATTAAGGATTTTACTGATTGCCAATCTTTACCACCGCCTCATCTACCTTCTGATTCAGTTTTCGCATATAAGCTATCAGCTGTGTCTTATCTTCCTTGGAATACAGCCCGGCATTATTGTTAAATACTATCTGGTTGATATTTATTCCAATTCTGTTGACTTCATTAATGAGTTCCTTCAGAATCTTCCTTACTTCCGGATAATCATTTGGTTTCTGACTGATAAGAAGACGGATATACTCAGCCTCATTCATTCCATTATCACATGCCTTTTTTGCAAGCATCTTGGCTTCCTCTGGCATTAGTCTTAGTGTTTTCCTAATACAATGAACTTTATCTGCCATAGACTCACCTTCCTCTCTTACCCGTACTATAACCCTTAATTCCTTCTGCAACTGTCACCGCAGCTTTTTCCAAATCATCCCTGCTACTTAGATGGCTAATGAATGATTCCACCAAAGCAGCCGCCATTTCATCAATCTCCTTTGCATAACAGGTCTTTTCAAACAACCTGTCCAGCCTCTTTTCATCTGCTTTCAAACTGTCATACTTATCCTGAAACTCACTGTAATCTTTAAAATCCTTTGGATCATTCCTGTGTGCATCAGCATCAAGTATCAGTTCATAGTTCCATTCACAAACAGTATCTATAACATCATCTATCGGGTATGGTTCAATTTCACCATTCTCCTCAGCTACATCCTGTCTGTACATCTTCCCATCAGAATCTATGCCAATAGCATAATCATGACCTTCCATATAGTTAAGCAATATTGCAGCATCTTCTATCGAAGGGTTAAGTAAGATATCAAATGTGTCTGCCCAGGCAATCAGTTCTTCTGGTTTTGAAAATAGCGTAACTTCTGCATCCATTGCTTCCTTGCACCTCCTTATCCGTGTTTAGAAATATTCACCAAAGCTCCAGTCTCCAGTTAGTCCCCGGCGACTGCTAGATACGCATTAGAGACATCTCTGTCCTAATGCCATCTAGTTAGGGAGAAAATCTCCCTAAAACCCTCTGTTTATGAAAGTGGGGGCGCTTTTTGCCCCCACTTTGCTACTTTGGGGGCGCTTTCTGCCCCCATTTTGTTATTTTGGGGGCGCTTTCTGCCCCCACTTTTATTTTTACTTCAGTCCGGATTTTGTCGTGTCCAAATTGTGGGGGCACTTTTTGCCCCCACTTTGACATTTTGGGGGCGCTTTCTGCCCCCACTTTGCTATTTTGGGGGCGCTTTCTGCCCCCACACATCAAAATCCGGTTTCTCATGCCCTGACTGGTTCATCTGCTCGCTTATTCATCCTGTTCAGATTAAGCTTTGCCGCTACAAGCCACTCGTTGTAATCCTTATATCCGGCAGGTGGCGGACAGTCTTCTACCTCATATCCAAGCTCATAATACTTTCTCATAAGTTCAGCTGCTGCTTTTCTCCCCGGCTCATCTCCATCAAGGCAGAACCGGATGGAAGTAATCTGCGGATGTTCCCGAAGAAAAGTCTCAAGTGGGGCATCTGCAAGCATCCCAAGTGCCAGCTTATTCGATTCATAATCTGTGAAAATATCCACATAACTCATAAGGTCGATTGCAGCCTCAAATACTACAAGCTCTGTACTGTTTTCATTTACCACATTAAATCCATAGTTCTTATCATTGCCTGTGACATCACACTTGAATGGCTTGCCCTGCTTATCAAACACTCCTCGCATACTTGCAAATCTTGTCACTCCATTTTTATCATTTCCTCTGAAAACAACATTGTGGTAATGCCTGCTCTCATAAATCAGTCCATCTTTTAAAAACAGATCTATGACTGCTCTGCTGATTCCTCTCTCCTGATTCAGATATGAAATAAGATAGGAATTATCTCCTGCCGGTTCCGGTAGGACAAATGGCTTTCTCTCCTCTGCCTGCTTTTTCGATACCTGATGAACAAGTGGCTTCTTTGCAGGATTCTCGATTCTTCTGTACCCTGCAAAATCTAAAAGCCAGAACACAGCCTCTTTTACACTCATTCCACAAAATACGCGTAAGAAATCTATCTGTGAGCCGCCATTATTACCTTTGTCAAACTGCCTTGACCACCTGTACCAATGACTTCTGTTGTAGATTCGTATAGAGTCCATCTCCTTAATTGTGTGATATTTTCCAATACGTTTTACCGTATATCCAAGACTTTCCGCCACTGCACACAAATCAACGCTCTTTGCTATGGCAAGCTCATCATCTGTAAATCTGTCATTAGAATTTCTGCTATCCACCAACTCACCTTCCTCTGCTTTATTTTCCACAATCAATTCTATCTGCTCCAACGTTTTCCACAATCAGGTTTAATTTCACCTTGATTTTTCATGCTCCGCTACAAGCGGTGGATTCAAATCCAGTGTATGATAATCAGTACTTAAGGAAATTCTTGGGTTGTCTATCATGCCTTTTTCCCTGAAACTGAAAAATTCACGATTGTCTCCACCGACTATGATATGGTCAATGAGCGGTATTCCCATCAGTTCACACAGCTTGTTCATGCGGTCTGTCATCATGGTATCAGCCTTACTTGGAAATACGTTCCCGGATGGGTGACAATGGATTAACATCATGCTTGCCGCATTGCTTAGGATACTTGATTTAAACAGCTCTCTCGGATGTGCCATTGCCTCATTTAAAGAACCAACACTTGCAAAATGCACATTGATAGGTTTTAAATCTGACCTTAGATTGACCACACACACTACTTCCCTGTCAAACTGGCACATACAGTCTCCCATGACAGCAGCTATATCCGCCGGATTGTTAAAAGTGTGCTCCGAATAAATCGGAGCATCCTTTACAAGTCTTACCGAAACCACATCAAGCTTGAAGTCATTCTTCTTTGGCATCAGACACCGCCTCCTCTCCAAACTCGACACGGATAACAAAATCACCTTTCTGGCTGTTTATGAGAGCAATGAGTTCTTCCATTGTAAGTTCCTGCTCCATAACTGCCTCCTATCTGGACTTTTCCTTCGCATCATATACAAGGGGAGGTTCTGCAACGATACCATCAAGTCTCTTGTTAGGTGTATCAGTTGCAAGTGTGAGTTTTCTTAAATCCTTATCATAGTGATATACCTGATTGGAAAGTCTCTCGTCCAAAGACACCTCCTGCATATTTACCTCGACTACCATCTGTGCAAGCATCTCAGGGCTTCCCATATCTGAAGATACTGCAATAACCTCATGCACGCTCGAAGGGAGAATATAAAGGTCACTCTCTAAACTCTCTGCCAGCTCATGAAGCTCATTCTCATAAAGCATGGATGCTGCACCATTGATACCCTTTTCATTGGAAATCACCCACATCGTCTGCTCTGGTGGAATCTCGGCTATCATCATATCTGCAATCTCCTGTGGCATCCCATCTCTTGCAAACATTTCTCTCATAATGTCATTCATGCTACGAACGACAGGTGGGAAGAGTCTTCTTGTGTTTTCCGCTGCACACTTAAAGAGCTGTTCCTCGCTCATTCCAAGTCTTTTCGCAAATTCATTTGTAATTTTTGAACTCTGCACCGCATCCTTATCTGCACTGATTATTACCTTATACACAATAGAAAGATCCTGGAACTCTCTGTGCGGCACCTGTTCCAAAAATGTCTTATTCTGCTCTGTATTGATGAGCTGGAATACAATCTTCTCGTTAGCATCCTTCATAATGCTGTCCACATCAACAACCGGAGCCTGCTCATATGCCCTTTCCATAAAATCACATGCAGCCATAAGTGTTTCCTCAAGATCACCACAGTCCTGATACTTCTTATACATGTCATTGATATAAATCGTAGGCGAAATGTTCCTGCCTTCTTCTCTTAAGATGATGCCATCAAGAGTCACATTCACCTTTTCCACTGGCTCTGCCACAAGCTCCATTCCTTTGAATTTCTCAGGCATATAATCCATAAACTTTTCTTTTACTACTTCCTTAAAAATCTCGTAATTCATCATATTACGGTTCCTCCTTAATCTAAATTGTCATATAAAATTCCCTCATCATCGGGATTATTGTGTTCTCTGTAACTGTTGTCTTCTTCGATTCCCATATCAAAAGTGGTATGAGATTTTCTTTTCTTTCTGTAATAATTCTTGAGAAACATGCACTTTCTACAGTTCTCACAGAATAATTCTTCTGGCGGAATACCAAGTGCCTTTGCAATCCTGTTCAACGTTCCCGTCTTTGGAACTCTTGAACCATTTTCGTATTGGGCAATTCTTACATCACCTCTATTTTCAAAACCACTTTTCTCGCCCAGTTCCCTGAGTGTCATTTTTTATCGTTTTCTGTAATATCTGATTCTTTCTCCTACCACTGTTTGTCCTCCAAATCAAAAAAGCGGAGAACATAAGTCACTGGCTTACATTCCCCGCAAGGTTAATTATTACTGTTTATTCTTTTTCTTTCTTCCACGAAGTCCGACTCCAACACCTGTAATAAGTGCAAGTGCACCAATTCCAAGATAAAGAAGCGGATTTGCATTGTCGCCTGTCTGTGGAAGCTTAGGCTCTGTCGGTACATTGACAAGCTTAAGAGTTGCTACAACAACATCCGGTGCATTGTCATCATATCGAAGAGTTACATCATGGGCTGTTTCATCAAGGATATATCCGTCAGCTGCTTTTGTCTCAACTACTGTATAATTGATATCTTCCTTAAAAGTTCCATCCTCGTTGTAAGTACAGATAGGAAGCTCCTTGCTCTCTGCATGACCATTCTTTTCAGTAGTGAGTGTATCAAGCACCTTTCCGTCCTTATCTCTTACTTCAAATACAACACCCTCGATTGGCTTTCCGGTTACTTTGTCAGTTTTCTCAATGACAATCTTACCGACTGCCTGCTCATCCTTCATGGATACCTTCTGGATTTCTGCTGTCTCCTTTACTTCAAAGGTCACATCACTTGCCACCTTATATCCATATGGTGCAGATTCCTCTCTGAGTGTGTACTTTCCGACAGGAAGTCTCTCAATCATATGAGTCTTTCCTGCCTCTGATGTCCAGCTCTCAACAAGCTTTCCATCAGCATCAATAACTGAAAGCTTTGCTCCAGGTAATTCTTTCTCGCCTGTGATATCAGTCTTTGAAATCTCTACCTTGATCGGTGCATTTTCAAATGCTGCCTTAAACTCGATAACCTTTACCTTATCTCCCTGATATGAAGCATCCACATCAAAAATCTTATCAGACTTCACATAGCCCTTTGGTGCCTCAATCTCTTTGACATAATACTGTCCAAGCGGAAGGTCAGAGGTAAATGTTACTTTGCCATCCTTTCCAGTAACACCTCTCTCAATCTGTGTATCTGCTTTGACAATAACCTTTCCATCCTTATTTACGATATCTTCTTTCGCATACAAATCAAATACAGCACCTTCAAGCTCTTTCTTTGTCTCTGAATCAGTCTTTGTAACAGTAATCTGCACTTTCTGACGCTCATTTGTCACATCCATTCCTGCGAAAACAACCTTTGTATTCTGGTCGATATAGGAAAGGTCTGCCTCAATCGGTGTATCATCTAATACAAATCCATCAATGGTCTTTGTCTCAACAAGATAATACTTGCCAAGTGGAAGGTCATCAATTCTTGCGATACCCTTATCATTTGTCACGATGGTTGCCACCTTGTCTCCTGCCTTATGATATACAGTGTCAAGTCCGTCAGCACTTACGATATCCTCTTTTGCATATACATCAAAAGTTACTCCTGCAAGGCTGTCCTTGAAGAAATTGAAGATAAAGTCATACCAGTAACCCTTCATAAGAGTAGTATCTGTTACAAATTCGCCATCCTTATTGATGACAATGGAACCTGTAGGTACTTCATCCTTCATCTCTACATGCTGCACTTTGCCTGTATCCTCTACTGTAAACTGGATATCAGTTGCCTTGAGGTATCCGTAAGGAGCAAATTCCTCACGAAGAGTGTAAGTCTCTCCAACTACAAGTCTCTTGATTACATGTGCTTCCTTAGCATCAGATGTCCATGTGTCTACCACATTTCCATCCTTATCAAGTACAGTAAGTGTTGCACCTGTAAGCTCTGCACCGCTTGTGATATCTGTCTTTGTAAACTCAAAGGTTGTAGGAGTGTTCTTATACTTGCTGTTATATACAGCAGTCTTAACATCCTGTCCCTGATATTTTGTATCAAAGTTTACTGCTTCCTCATTTGTCACATATCCGGCAGGCTTTACAAGCTCCCTTGCAACATATTTTGCAAATGGATAATCCTTAACAAAAGCAATCTTTCCATTCTCATCAGATGTTGTCTTCTCAAGAAGTGTGCCTTTCTCGATAATTACCTTGCCATCTACATTCTTGATATCCTCGTCTGCATAAAGACCAAATACTGCACCTGCAATCGGTGTGTTATCTTCTGCATCAAGCTTAGTCACTGACATATCAAGCTTCTGTCTGTCATCTGAGAAAGTAAGGCTTTCCTTGATAACAGGTGTCTTATCATCCACATATGTGAATGTCACTTTCTGCTCATTCGGATTTAATACATATCCGTATGGAGCTTCCACTTCCACAACTCTGTACTGTCCAAGAGGAAGATTCTTAGCTGTTGCCTTTCCATCCTTGCCAGTTGTAAGAGTTGTCACAAGGTCTCCCTTGCTGTAATACTTAATGCGGTTTCCGTCTGCATCCTTCTGGTTGTCTGCTGTGTAAATATCCTCGGCAGCATAAACTTTGAATTTTGCTCCGGCAAGTGAGCCTTCCTTATAAACAAACTCTTTCTCATATGAGCTTGCAAGAAGTCCACCCTTGAATCCGTCAAGTACCTCACCCTTCTTTTCTACAGTCATTTCTCCGACTGCAGGGGCATCGGAATATTCCACAGTAATGATTGCATCATTTGTATCACCATCTGTTTCAAATGCTGTATCAGTATCAACAGAGATGCTGACATACTTATCATTTACAACATATCCGTATGGTGCAGATACTTCCTCAATACGGTAGTTACCGATTTTAAGTGCTTCAGGTAAGATTAAATCTCCATCATCGTCAGTAAAGAATGAAGTATGCTCGACCTTTGACGGATAAGTTGTGTACTGCTTCACATATTCGTTCTTATCAATATTGAAGATCTTAAACTCTGCATTTGGTACAAGTACTGTCTGCTTTGTATCGGAATCCTTCTTGATTACACGAAGCTTTGCAGTAAACTCCCTGTCAAGGAATACTCTCCATGTCTGAGGCTTGTCAGGATGGTTCTCGCTGATTTTTACCTCAAATGGCTTGATTGTCTTCATGTTATGCGGAGTCTTTGACTCTACTACCACATAAGTTCCATAAGGAATTGCAATAGAAACTGCATGTCCCTTGTCATCGGATGTGATTGTTGTTGCTCCGTTTTCCCCGATTACTACCGGAGTTGCCTTGTCAAAGTCATAACTTCCATCTGCCTTTACAGGTAAAGATGATTTCAAATAAGCTGTGAACTCTGCACCTGCCAATAAGCCTGCTTCAGTATCATCGCCATTGTCAGATACCTTGATAAGCTGGAATGGCTGCTTGATGACCTGCTCTGCTGAGGTTGTGCTTCTTGATACCTCTGCTACAAGGTCTCCCTCATAGTCGCAAACTACATCGTGCTCCTCTTCGTCTAAAAGATACCCCTCTGATGGAGTGATTTCTTTCACATAATAGTTTCCAAGGTAAAGGTTATTGACCTCTGCCTCGCCATTCTTATCTGTTGTAAGTGTTGCTACAAGATCTCCTGTTTTGAATACAACTCCTGTTGCTCCGTCCGGATGCACGATATCGTTTCTCGCATAAAGACCATAAACTGCACCTTCAAGGCTTGCATCTCCCTGGGCTGCTGCCTTGCCTGATTCCTTGTCTACCTTGTAGATATGAATCTTTGCTGTGGTTCTGTCATTTACAAATGTGTGACTGAATGATGCCTTTGCCTGTGTTTCAGGTAATACATTGAAATTGAAGCTGTAAACATCTTTACTGTTTCTGATATACGCATATGGTGCCTGTGTCTCTGAGACATAATATCCGTTAGAGATTGGCAGATCCACGCTGTAGCTTGCCTTTCCGTCCTCACCTGTAGTTACTGTCTCAAGAGCTGTACCCTTTGTCACAATAACCTGTCCGGCATAGTTTTTGATGTCATTTCCGGCATAAAGTGTGTACTTGCCGCCATCAAGAGGGTTCTCTGTGTCAGAGTCCTTCTTTACGACAGATACATCCGCTTTCTGTCTTGTATTCTCAATCGTAGTTGATTCATACTGTACTGTCACAGTCTGGTCCTTATACTCAACTGCTACTGTCTGAGGTGTGGTATTGATTGTATACCCGTCAATGCTCTTAATCTCAGTTACCACATAAGTTCCAAGATGAAGGTCAGATAATACCACCTGTCCGTCAGTTCCTGTTGTAAGGCTTTCTGCCACTACATCGCCAGCATTGTAAACCTTAGTACCATCTGCCTTGTAGATATCTGCTCCAGCAGTTACCTTGAATGCTGCTCCGGAAAGCTTCTTTTTCTCATAAGTGAAATTGCTTCCATTCCATGAACTAAGCACCTCACCCTCTTTATAAATTGTGATTGCTCCAAGCTGCTCTTTATCTGTTGCAGAGATTCCCGTTGTCTGTCCTGCTTTTACAGTAAGTGTATGAACCTTACCGGAAAGGACATATCCCTTTGGTGCGGTAATCTCTTTTACATAATAAGTGCCTGCAACAAGTGCAGCTGACTTTGCATATCCGTTTCCATCTGTTGTCATGGTCTGTACTCTGTTTGTGCATCCGCTGTCAGAATAGATTCCATAGACTGCACCGGAAAGCTTCACTCCGCTTGACTCATCTGTCTTTGTAAGCTCACCATATCCGATATTCTCTGTCTTGACCTTGATATATGCTTTGATAGGATCTGCTGTCGGTCTTTCAGAAATAAACTCCTGATATCCGCTCTTTCCTGTAAGCCAGAATACACAGCTTGATGTGGTCTCAACCTTGCCAGCATTGGATGTGAATGTTCCTGTTGTAGCTGTAGTATTCACGCTCGTTGAAGAGATTGTAATACTGTTGCCATTCTTATCAACAGAATATCCGCTGATGCCAAAATCAAAATCCGATAAAACACCATTGCTGTCAGATAATGTTGTTTCAAATCTCTGACTTCCATCATTCCACTTTAATTCATAAGTTGGTGCCTCACTGGTTCTGCGTGATGCAAAACTTGGAAGTGTTGCATTGTAGGAGCTGCTGATATTGTCCCTGAGTCTCTCATAATAGCTGTATGAAGAATCAGGACTTGGTGCTGTGTTGCAGAGCTTTCTCGCTGCCGAATCACCACTTCCGGTTCCAAAGATATCTGCTACAATAACCCATACCATTGCCTGAGTTGCGATATACTCATCGCACTGACTGTTGCTTGGTGCCGCCTTTTGTGTACTGTTAAACCCATAATAAAGGCAGTAACTTAAAAGCTTTCTCTGCTGTGCTGACATTGATGTGCTCGCATCATCGTAGCTGTTCATAAGCTGACCGCCATCTGCTCTTAATCCGAAATTCATACAATATGCAGAATTTCCGTCAAGAATTGAATACAGAATCTTGCCATGATTATATCCGGGCTTCAGCTCACTTACTTCTCCGGAATTTTTGACTGACGCATTCCAGAACGCAATATTTGCCTGCGGACTGGCTGCAAATGCTGTTGTTCCATTCGTAAAGAGTGTTCCAACCAGTGTGAGCATTGCCATAAATCCTGCCATAAAACGCTTTAGTTTCTGTTTCATGTGCTCTTTCCTCCTTAATTTACGCATAAAAAAAGAAAGACATAAGTTTATGGCTTACATCTTTCTTCCTTCTGCTTCTATTCGTTTTTATTTATCTGTGACATCGAAACTCGTAATAGTCTGTGCCGCCTGTCGTGTAAACTCCATCATAACTGATGTAGAATACCGGATCTGTTTCCAAAAGTAACATACTTGCAATATATTCTGCGATTGCATCCTCAGATGATAACCGCTGTCCATCAATGGTACTTGCTTTGTTGAGGTCTGTCTCTACAAACACACTATAATAAGAGCCTTCCATACCATCGTAAGGATAGTACTCATTGTACTCTTCCTGCGTGATACTGCCGTCATTCAAATGATTCTGTAAATTCTGCTGTGTGGTAATCATCCCTCCTGCCTGACACTTTGCTGTTGCAAGTGACACAACATTCTGTGGACTGTACGCCACGGATGCAGGCTGTGGATTGCTCACATTGTCTTTCGGACTGTCTGTAGTCTGACCACCATTACCTGCATTACTCTGATTTCCACCAGCTTCCTTATTACCACTTGCAGGAGCTTTCTGTTCCGGCTCGTCATCCTGCTCTGACTTTTCTTTCTGCTTTGAAGCAGTTTCATTATCAGCAGACTGGTTATCTTCCTTATCAGTCTTCTCTTCTGAATCCTTAACCTCGGCAATATCTTTCTCTGTCTCTTCACTTCCAGCTTCGGTTGTGACCTCTGTGACAGCTTCCGTTGCCATTTCTGCTTCTTCAGTTGGTTTTACGCTTTCCATCTGTTTCTCTGTCTGATTATCAGCCTTTTCCTTACCACCATTACAGGCAGCCATTGAAAAGACCAGTACTGCGGATAATAAGATAATACTTATCTTCTTCATAGTAATCACCCATCCCTTCTCCGCAAGAGGGACGGGCTTTGTGTTCCGTGCCATCCACCCTTGCGGTGAACTATTTATCTGTAATGCACGGGACACATAGGACTGTCCCGTATTCTGTGCATCTTAAACTCCTTTCATTATACCAGCTCTCTTATTTTAAAGAAATACTGCATAAGTCTTCTGTTTTTCTTGTAATTTAAGAATAAACCCTTTACCTGCATACGCTCACCTCCTCTCAGAATGTGCCCATTCTTACGAATGAAAGAAATATCCTTGCCACCATAGCGAATAGAAGAAGAATTATTCTGGCAAGTCCTAAGACCAGCTTCAACGCTCCAAGAATTATCCTCAATATCCACTTGAGTATCTCTAAAATTACTGTTCCTACGGCTCCCATAACTCTTCTCATAATAATCAGTCTCCTTTCGACATCCATCCCATTGCAAGTCCTGCAACATCTGCATCGTCCATAACATCTTCTGTAGGTTCTTGTACTTCACTATTGGCTGCCTGCATTATTACCGGCTGACCAACATTCATCCCGGATATCACTCCGCCTAACAGCTTTATTACCTCTTTTCTAGCCTCATTGGTTGCTGCTTCAATGACCTCTTCCTTAATGTCATCAATATCTTCTGACCGGATATATTCAGCCCTCTCTTTTTCCTTCTTCTTGATAACAAAAGTTTCTTTTCCATAATTATCAATGTAGAACTGAATCGCATCTATAATGAACTGGTTCTTAGATTTGAAAATCTTCGGATCAAGGTTCTGAATCACATCATTGATTTTCACATGCTGAGGATTGCTCATGTTGAGGCGGACAGAAGTTTTTACTTCATATTCAAGTCTTCTTCCCATCATCTGCCTCCTTATGATAATCGCTTAGTGCTTTTAAGTCCCATTGTGGCAAGCTGCTCATATCCTCTTGCATTTGCCTTTACATCAAGGTTATAGGAAATGTTCTTAGCATCATGACTACCAAAATTCTTCATCACAACTGCCCCGCCACCGACAAATACAATCGGTGTAGTCTTTAAGTTATACCCAAACTCACGGATTGAGTTATATACCTTATCAACAAAATCCTCTATCTCTGCCTTGATAATGGCAAAGTATTCATCATCAATATCTGACCTGCCATATCGCATGATATTCTGTATCTCTGACTCGTCTACCTCTCCGTTAAGTTGTCTTACACACTGTTCATTGATAGAACGCATACAGGTAATAAGACCTTTTGGTATCGTCACACACTTTGATTCATCCGGTGACTTGTTGATTACCGGCATAATGTCGATTGTCCAGCTACCGATATCTACTATCAGCGTTTTCTTTGCCATTGTAGGAATCTTGTCCACTACTGCTGCATAACACTGAGGGAATACTGCCACATCATCCATTTCAATATAATACGGCTCATTCTCATATTTGAAGCTTACACGCTTATTCTTTGTCAGGTACTTGATAAAATCATTCTTCTCTGCTCCAAACCTTGTAAGTGGTAGTCCTACGGCAAGGAATACCTTTGCCTCTGCAAGACCTCTTCTTTTAAGTTCCTTAGCAACTGCTGCAAGAGTGAGAAGATAAAAGCTGTCATCTTCGACCTTTGTATCCTTTACTTCCTGCCTCACAGTTCCAACCTTATAGAACTTTCCTTCATACTCAAGTACATCGCCGAAAAGTGCCGGAGTTGTTGTAATCTCCTTAACTCCTGTGACAAATACCTGAGAAATTGTTTTCATCATTGACCAACCATGATCAATGCCGATTACTTCTAACTTGTTATTCATATGTTTTGCACATCCTTTCTTCTTAAACAGCCACTTGAACATCTTAACCACCTACTTTCCTATCAGCTTTCGCATACAAGGAAAACAATAACCATTCCCTTGATAATATGGACATCCGACACATTCCGCTGGAAGCTTCTGTTCTTTTTTCTTAGATGGTTTACAACATGTTCCATTGGCACATCTGTTGTTATGTCCCCAGAAGAATCTACAATGCATACAATCTTTTAATTCTCTTTCAAGCTTTTCTTCTGGAGATACAAATCTGCGTTTCTTATGCTTATCTCTTTTTTCAACTGTTCCCACCAGAGCTCTCCTCCCTTCCAAGGAGTGATTGCTCTCTTATATTTTCCAATATCCTGTCCGACTCACCTGCTGTCCTTGCTAATGAATACAATACAATAAGAACAATAATTATAAATGCTATGCTAAATCCCATCATCACTTTATCCTCCTTCAAATTAGTTGCCATATAGACAAAATTTGAATTTGGAAGTGATATAGTCTACATGGCTATGCTTAATGCTAAGCATGTAGGTACACGCCAGTCTTCTAGACTCCTATATCGCCCCGTGTACAAAGAGGTGTTCTCACCTCCGGGAGTTACAGACGAGCCACAAAATGTGTTTCACGACGCCCTTCTGAATTATCAGAAGCACTATCTCCTCTTTTAGCCTTTTGAGGATAAGGACAAACTTCTCGCCCTCTGTGGTTGATTATCCTTACGCAACATGCCGAATCCTTTTTCCAGATTTCCATCCAACTTCTCACCCTTCATCTTTCGATCCATCAGGCTACTAAT
>JAFEHB010000158.1_pt1 | contig 69982 bp, 65 predicted proteins | sample 9267121 | NCBI WGS metagenome assembly JAFEHB01 (sample SAMN17103336, study PRJNA684904) | human gut metagenome | isolation source: diarrhea sample from child under the age of five | host: Homo sapiens | place: South Africa: Mafikeng, Mafikeng Provincial Hospital | collected 2019-09 | reverse complement strand
CGGACTGCCTGTCTATAATACCTAAAATATCGGAACTTGTAAAGTGTTTTTTGAATTATTTTCTAATTTTATCTCACAGTGTCTATTTTTGTCGATATAATCAATGTTTTTCTATTTTAATTATTTTTTATCCTCTTTTACATATATCTCTTGAAAGCTCTCTATGCATTATTTAAACATAAAAAGACTGATTCAATATGAATCAGCCTTCTATGAATTATAATTCTTCGCCATTTGTTTCGATGACTTTCTTATACCAGTAATATGAATCCTTTGGAATTCTCTTAAGAGTACCTGAGTTTTCATCTTCATCACGATCTACATAGACAAAACCATAACGTTTCTGATAACCATTTAACCAGCTTAATAAATCAGTGTATGACCATGTACAGTATGCAAGAATACGACATCCATCATCACATGCTTTCTTTAATTCCTCGATATGGTTACGTAAATATTCAATACGATATGAATCATGAATCTGTCCATCTTCTAATTTATCAAATGCACCAAGCCCGTTTTCTGAGATAACGATTGGCAGATCATAACGTGAAGTAATCTTACGACATGCAAAACGTAATCCCATAGGATCAATAGTCCAGTCCCAGTCAGTTGTAGGAAGATTCTTATTAGCTGGTACTTTATACATACCTGGCACACCTTCCATCTCAGCTGTACCTTTTTTACCTGTATTGTTTTCACCGCCAAGAGAATCAACACCATCTAATGGGTTATATTCAATACTGCATGTCTTATAATAGTTCACACCCATAAAGTCTACCTTTGCGGCAGCTGCCTTTAGAATTTCAAGGTCGCCTTCCTCAAAGTGAGGTGCAACACCTAATGATTCTAAGTATTTCATGGCAGATCTTGGATAACGTCCATATGCATAAACATCCATCCAGTAATATGACTTCAAATCTTCATAGTCTACACATGCCATCTGATCTTCCGGCTTATCAGACACAGCATAAGCTGGACCATACGCGAATGATGAGCCAACTAATGCATCAGGATAAAGTTCTTTTAATGCCAATACTGACTTAGCATGAGCCATGAATGCATGATGATTTACCTGATAGTAAGTCTTCATATCTTTGAATTTTCCTGGTGGATGTTTTGCAAGCATCCAGCCATGGCCTGTGAAGACATTCTGTTCATTCAAAATAATCCAGTGTTTAACACGATCACCATAACGTTTAAATAATGTTGTTGCATAATTTACAAAATCATCGACAATACGACGGTCTTCCCAGCCATGATATTGATCTTCTAATGCCTGTGGTAAATCCCAATGATATACAGTAATCATTGGTACGATATTATACTTTAAGCATTCGTCAATTAAGTCATCATAGAACTGTAGACCTTTTTCATTCACCTGCCCGTTACCATCTGGATAGATTCTTGACCAGGCAATTGAGAAACGATAAGTCTTAAGACCCATTTCACCCATTAATCTGACGTCTTCTTTATACATGTGATAATGATCAACTGCTTTATCACCTGTAGTAGCTTTGAATGTCTTACCAGGGATTCTTACAAACTTATCCCATACAGAAGGTTTTTTACCATCTTCAGCCCAGGCACCTTCTACCTGATAAGCAGCTGAAGCACTTCCCCATAAGAAATCCTTTGGGAAACCTTTTGATTCTTTAAAATACATAGCGCCCTCCTATCATCCATTTCTATTTAAAAACTCTGTAAGAAGATCCTTATAAGGATGCTTTTTATCAAGAGCATAAAATGGCTTATCTTTTAATGGCATCAGTTCTTTTTCACATACTGCTGCATTGTACAAATCAAATACATCATTAAAATCTGCTTTATTGTTATTCTTGTTCTGAATAAATAATGTAGGAATAGTATTTCTCCTAATATATCTCATGACATCTAAATCATCTAGAGTGACATTTAATTCTTTTCTTAACACAATCGAAAGAAGAGGTCGTGTGATTGATTCTGGATATCCATCATTCTTCATTAAATATGCAAAGTAATCACGCACATTCTTAAATGTACTTTCTACAATCATGCTTGTTGCATTCTTTAATAAGCCAGCACTACCTGCACAAAGTAGTGCAGTTGCACCTGTTTCTTTACCATAGAAGAAGACATGATGTTCTTTACCATATTTTTGAATAATATAACGATTCCAGTAATTGATATCCATAACATCCTGAAAACCAACACCTCTTGTGACACCATCTGATGAACCATTGCCATAACAGTCAACCATCAAAATGTTGGTATGTGGACAGATTGACTGAAAATAGAGTGCTTCATTCTCTAAAGAAGAAGCATCCTTAGCAAATCCATGAACCATGATCAATGTATTGTCTGCATGATCCGCTTCAAGAAGATAACCAGTTAAAATCGCATCATTCATATTCTTAATACGCACAACCTGAGGTTTTAAAACCTCAAATGAAGTACGATTAATATGTGTACGATATAAACGTTCATCCACAAACTGACTTGTTTTTTGATATAACCCTGCACCTGCAAGGACAGCTGTCCCGAAGACCGCTGTAACTATGTTTCTCTTTTTCATTTATACCAATCTCCAAAATTATCTAATAACAATCTATTGATATTCAATACCTGTTCAAATGAGCTGAGCTTATATTTATCATTATTCATTCTACCTGCAAAGAATCGAATAGCGGCAACAAGTTCATTACGAACTGATGTACGCATTTCTGTCGGGAATGAACTAATTGGGAAACAAGTGAATACAAATGTATTGTAATCATTGCTGAATAAATCCAACAATACATCATAACCTTCATTTTTTAATAACGTATTACCTAATGCAAGATCTAGATCATGATTTGCATAAACAAGAATAGAATCCACAATTGTTCTAAATACCTGTTTAATTACTTCTCTAAAAGGTTCTTTCTTATTTAAATAAGAATAAAATAAATAAGAATAAACAAGATTACACTGATTTAAATTATTAGCTTCCTTATCATATAAAATAAAGTACTTTTTCAAATTGTCTGATAAAGCCTTTAAAACAACCTCATTATAATTAAATAATGAACCAAGATTGCTCATAATACAAAATGCGAATAAGGTATGCTGACATAGTAGATGCATAAGATGGAACAAATAGCTTGCTGCATGCTTATAGAATACATCTAAGTGATCCACGATTTCCTGGATCAATTCTCTCACATAATATAAATGATATTGATATTCAGTATCACGATACTTGGAATTTGGTCCATCCCAATCATATTCATAAAGTATGTTACGCAATAATAAGATCAACGAACAAATATAAACATCATATTTTTGTGTCTTGATTAAATCATGCATCACTGGAAGATAGATTTCATAAAAAGAATCAATTGTCTTCTGATTAATACCCTGATGATACTTCATATACTCCAATATCTCGATATAATCGATTGGTGCCATGTTTGTATCAATCAAATGATGTTCCTTCACAATTTTTGGAATCAAAGAATAATGAAGAATATGTTTAAACTTTTCTTTATAAAAAATATGTACCAGCGCATCTTTAATAATAAACTGCTTTTCCTGGTCATTTAAATTTTCTGAAAATTCCGCATCAACTTTCTCACCATATGAAAGCTCAACATAAATATCGATATTTCTGAAGCTCTCATCAAGCATATAATAATGAAACTTCATAGCAGTATCACCAATGCGATAACTACATCTATAACGATATTTACCTAGATAATGACTTTTATGTTCATCCAGGTACTGTTGGATAACATCTTCTATTTTACCCATACAATTCCTCCTTAAAAATCATTTTCATGAGCCATCTTAAAACGAGCGATTGATCCACTCTTAATAAAACGTTCCGCAAAGAAACGAATATTATCTAAATGAAAGTCTCCTCCCATTGTAAGAGAAGTATCCATGATTTCTTTTGTTAAGGCATAAAGCGCTTCTTCAGTTAATCCATAATCATCTGGATTAATGATTTCTCTCACCGCTTCTACACATTCTTCAAGATGTGCTGTTTTATCTATATCTGTAATATGTTCCATTTTTATCACCACCTTTATTATACATCAAATAATATATCCATTACCAAGCCTTTGATTTATACTAGGCACTTCTATTTTAAAGGTTTTTCGCTATAAAAGAAATAATATCATTGTTTTTTCCCATCTAAAGCAATTATACAAACTATAAAATAATACGACCATGATATATATTACTACATTTCCATTGCCTTCAATGTATTAAAAAATATTGGATATATCGATGTTTTTCACTATAAGCACACTCATAGTTGTCAAAAGGATTAGAATTTTATTTTCTTCCTATAAGTCCATGTCTGATCATCACCAAGCATATATTCACCATAATGAACACGATGACCATCACTTTTTCTAATCACAATAGGAATCCATCCAGCATAGATATGTTTAGAATCGTTAAAAATATAAGCATCCTCTGTTTCAAATGCTTCATTGATATGTATTGCCATTTCACCAAGTGATTCTAAAGCAATTTTCTTTGCTTCTTCATAATTAACCATATGCATTTTCTCCTTCTCTTATTTATATTATGCACTCATACCATCAAAACAAAAAGGCTTTTTCAAGCCTCCTATTTCAACATCTTTATATCTTCGGTAATCTCTAATCCATTCTCTTTTAAATAAGTATAAGCACGATTGTATGTTTTAGTGTCTTTTAATGCACCTGCATCATGCGCATCTGTTCCTATAATAATACGATTATGATGCTTTTTACATAAATCAATAAATGGCTGACTTGGATAATGACGCATTGCCTTATATCCTAATAAATTGAATTCTAAAGGCATATTTATTTCAGCTGCATGAATACATATTTTTTCTAATTCATCAATATGTTCCTGCTTACTTTCATCATAAAAGACAACATCAGGATGTGCTACATATGAGAATAAACCTGTATCCATTGCCTTGAGCACCTGTGATACATATCTTTTTAATTCTTCTAAACTTACAGGATACCCATAGTAAATACCTGTTTCATCACTGCCATCAAAATGATTACCTAAAATAAGATAATCGAGTCCATAACGTTCTACCTGATCCTTAAGCCAGTCCATCTTATCTTCAAAATATTCACATTCTAAACCAATCTTAATAGAAATCTTGTCTTTATATTTATCTTTAAGTACTGATAATGTATGGACATAGTCTTCAAGTTGTGATTCATCCATACGCATTGTTGCATGATAACCTGAATCGTAATGCCATGGTGTATGATCTGAAAACCCTAGTTCTGTATATCCAGCTGAAATGGCTGCTAGAATATACTCCTCTTCACTGCCAATTGCATGCATACATCTTGTTGTGTGTGTATGATAATTCTTCATTTAATCCTCCCAAAAAAAATACCTGACAACAGCCAGGTATTATAAAAAGTCACATGTAAATCCACGTTCATCTAATTCTAACTTTTCTACTTGCCATCCGTCAATTAAAGATCCTAATTCTTCTTTAATACGAACAACACCCATTGTATCATCCGCACGAATCAAAGCCATAATTGTAGGCCCTGCACCTGATAAATAAGCACCCAATACTTTTTCATCCTTCTCTAATACATCCATAATAGGGAAGAAGTTGTCAATTAAGTGTCCACGATATGGCTGATGGAAACGATCCTTAAAGCCTAGTTTTAAACCTTCATCATATCCATTAATAAGTGATGCAACCATCAATGCAAGATGAGAAACATTCTTAATCGCATCTGCACGGTCTAATGTCTGTGGTAATACAGAACGTGCTTTTTCTGTAGATAATGTGAAAGGTGGAATGAGCGCTACATAACGATAGTCCTGTTTAACAGGGATTGAAAGTGTAGTCACTTTATGTTCTTCCATAACAGAAACAGTTAAACCACCAAAGATAGCTGGGGCAACGTTATCTGGATGTCCTTCAATCTTAGTCGCAAGTTCAAGGATGTTCTGACGTTCTTCATAACGATTCTTGAATGCGAAAGCACCGACAATACCAGCAACAATACATGTAGAAGAAGAACCTAATCCTCTTGTATAAGGAACATCTCCTTCATTGGTAATACGTAATCCTTTATAATCTAATCCTACATAACGTGCACCTTCTTCAAAGGCACGATAAGTTAAGTTATCTTTATTCGCAAACTGTTCAGGACATCCTAAGATTTCTAATCCTTCATCTAATAATTCAAAAGTGAATGTATTATATAAAGTGACTGCTAAACCTGCAACATCAAATCCAGGTCCTAAGTTTGCGCTTGTTGCAGGAACTCTTACCTTTACAAACATAATTAGTACTCCTTGATCTTATCTGCAATAGTATCTAAAATGGCATCTCTATCAATAACACCCTTATGAAGGATTTCACGATCCTTAATACCCTTTAATGGATAAGAAATATCCATACCAGTTAATTCATGTAATTTTTCAATAGCCGTATAAACATCTACTTCTTCACCAGTTAATGCCTGATATACAGATTCTGGGAACTTATAAGGTGACGCAGTTGAAAGTAAGATTGTCTTAGTTGTATCCCCAGTATTCTTGACATATTCTTCATAAACACCATAACCAACCGCTGTATGTGTATCTAATAAATACTTATTTTCATTCCAGCAGTCATGAACAACTTTAAGTACATCTTCTTCTCCAAGACATCCTGCCTTGAATTCTTTCTGAACTCTTGCAAGTGTTTCATCATCTACTTTATAAACACCTGTTTCTTTAAGTTCTTCCATATACTTATTTACTTTTTCACTATCACCATTCACCATGAACCATACTAATCTTTCTAAGTTACTAGAAACTAAGATATCCATTGCAGGTGCATTCGTTTTATAAAATTCACGTCTTGCATCATAAGTACCAGTTGTAAAGAAATCGGTTAAGATATTATTCTTATTAGAAGCAACAACGAACTGGTTCACTGGTAAGCCCATATTTTTTGCAATCCATCCAGCTAAGCAGTTACCAAAGTTACCTGAAGGCACTGTAAAGTTCACTGCTTCTCCTAACTTAATTTCATTTCTCTTTACAAGTGTTAAATAAGAATAGAAATAATAAACAATCTGTGGAATTAAACGTCCAATATTAATTGAATTAGCAGAAGATAAGAAAATATGATGTTCATCACAAAGTTCTTTTAATTCTTTTGAACCAAAAGCCTTCTTAACTGCAGACTGTGCATCATCAAAGTTTCCTCTAATACCAATAATTTCAACATTCTTACCTGTTGTTGTGACCATCTGCTGCTGCTGAATAGCAGATACACCATCAATTGGATAGAAAACCTTAATACAAGTCCCTTCAACATCCTTAAAGCCTTCTAATGCAGCTTTACCAGTATCACCACTTGTTGCTGCAAGAATCATCACTTCACGTTCTTCACCTTTCTTCTTTAAAGAAAGAGTCATCATTCTCGGAAGCATAGATAATGCCATATCCTTGAATGCAGCTGTAGGACCCTGATAGAGTTCTGCAACATATACATTTCCTGCTTTCTTTAGAGGAACCACTTCATCACAGAATAAACCTTCACCATAAGCCTGGTTGCAGGCTGTATGTAATGCTTTCTTTGCATCACTTGGTGCAAATGTACCAATAATCTCTGTTGCAAGGTCAACATAGTTTAATGATAGAAGTTCTTCTAAGTTTTTCTTTTCAAAATCGAAGTCAGGTACAAGTAATCCCCCATCACTTGCGATTCCCTGAAGAATAGATGTATAAAAATCAATAGGTGTCTGATTGCCTCTTGTGCTCTTAAACAATTTTTCCATTGTGCATCTCCTTATCTTGTGTTTTCAACATTGTATTAAATAATCGGAAATAAGTCAATCAAGTTCGTTATTTTTTCAATTTCCCTAAATTATTACACATTTTTAAATATTCAAAGAAATACTGTTTTCTTTCTTTCTTTTTTATTTTTTTCTTATATAATCATGTATAAAGGAGTAAAGTTATGAGCAAAGTATTTATACCAGAGAATTATCACTCACAACTCAATCTGATTGAGACTGAAGTTGCGATTAAAATGATTAAAGACTATTTTGAAAGACGTTTATCAGAAGAATTAAGACTCACTCGAGTGTCTGCACCATTATTCTTATTAAAAAACACAGGATTAAATGATGATTTAAACGGAACTGAAAGACCAGTGGCCTTCAACAGCTATGAATTGAATAATGATGATGAAATTGAAATCATTCATTCACTTGCAAAATGGAAGCGTGATGCGCTTTATAGATATGGCTTTGAAGCACATACTGGACTATATACAGATATGAACGCAATTAGAAGAGATGAAACAATCGATAACCTTCATTCTATGTATGTAGACCAATGGGACTGGGAATTAGTGATCAAACCTGAAGATCGTACTGTTGATTTCTTCAAACAGACTGTTAAGAAGATTTATAGAGCTTTATTAGATTTAGATTTCTTAATGATTCGTCATTATCCACAGTTAGATAAGGGATTATTACCAGAAAAGATCTTCTTTATTACAACACAGGAATTAGAAGATGTTTATCCTGATTTAACACCAAAGGAAAGAGAAAGAGCCATCACTAAAGCAAAGAAAGCAGTCTGCTTAATGAAGATTGGGGATACCCTAAAGTCTGGCATCAAGCATGATGGACGTGCACCGGACTATGATGACTGGACACTTAATGGTGATATTCTTGTTTATCATCCTATTCTTGATGATGCATTTGAATTATCTTCTATGGGTGTACGTGTTGATGCGAAAGCCTTAGCGGAACAGCTAAAGAAAGCTCATGCAGAGGAACGTACTGAACTTCCTTATCACCAGAATGTTTTAAATAATGTTTATCCATTAAGTATTGGTGGCGGTATTGGTCAGTCACGTTTATGTATGTTCTTCTTAAAGAAAGCCCATATTGGTGAAGTACAGGCTTCATTATGGGATGAAGATACAATGCGTATCTGCGAAGAAAATGATATACATTTACTATAAAGTTCACTCACGTGAACTTTTTTTGATATAATGAGAAGGAAATTGGAGGAATGCTTATGAAAGATGGTTTTATTAGAGTTGCAGCTGGTTCTTTTAAAGTCTCTATCGCAAATGTGAAAAAGAATGCGCAGGAGATTATCCGTTTATCAAAAGAAGCCAACGCAAATCATACACAGGTTCTTGTATTAAATGAATTATGTTTAACTGGTTATACAATTGAAGATCTTTTCTTTCAGAAGAGAGTATTGAATGAATCAGAAACACAGCTTCAATATATTTTAGATGAAACAAAAGATCTTGATACAGTGATTGTTATCGGTATGCCACTTATCATCCGTAATGATCTTTATAATTGCGCTCTTGTACTACATAGAGGAGATATTCTAGGTGCTGTACCTAAGACATATATTCCAAATTATCACGAATTCTATGAAGGCAGACATTTCAAGAGTGGTCGTGATCTCGATGAATATATTACTTTATGTGATCAGGAAATTCACGTCACAACTGAACAGCTTTTTGAAGATGTAAATCATCCTTGGTTAAAGATTGGGGTAGAAATATGTGAAGATGTATGGGCTCCTCATACACCAAGTACTGATGCATGTTTAAATGGAGCCACACTTATTGTGAACCCTTCTGCTTCTAATAACTTAACAGGTAAGAGTGATTATAGACGCAGTTTGATCAGTGCAACAAGTGCAAGACTTGTATGTGGCTATGTTTATAGTAATACGGGTGTGGGTGAATCAACAACTGATGTTGTATTTTCTAATCATCACCTTATTTATGAAAATGGTACATTACTTAAAGAATCTACTCAGTACTCAACAGGTTTAATCTACGCCGATATGGATTTAGAAAAGATTCATACAGAACGTATTGAAATGACCACTTATGAGAGTGAAGATTATTTTGATGCCGTACCATTTATGTTAGATGATGAAGAACTAGATTTAGATCGTTATTATGATCCTCATCCATTTGTCCCTAGTGATAAAGAAAAACGTGCAGCCCGTTGTGAAGAAGTATTTAATATCCAGACTCATGGATTAATGCAGAGATTAGAAGCCGCTCATATTAAGAAAGTCGTTGTTGGTATGTCTGGAGGACTTGATTCTACTCTCGCCTTACTTGTTATGCATAAGGCTTATAAGATGTTAGGACGTCCTGTATCAGATATTATTGCGGTCACTATGCCTTGTTTTGGTACAACAGATCGTACTTTAAATAACGCCTTAACACTTATGAAGGAACTAGAAGTCACTTCTATGACAGTCAATATCAAAGATGCCGTTAACCAGCATTTTAAGGATATTAATCATAACCCTGAAGTTCATGATGTCACTTATGAAAACTGCCAGGCACGTGAAAGAACACAGGTTCTTATGGATATTGCGAATCAGGCAGGTGGTATTGTCGTAGGTACAGGAGACTTATCAGAAGTTGCACTTGGATGGTCTACTTATAATGGTGACCATATGAGTATGTATGGTGTCAATGTCTCTGTTCCTAAGACACTAGTAAGATATCTTGTAGATTATGTATCTACTTTATATAAAGGTGAAGTATTAGAAGCCACATTACAGGATATTCTTCATACACCAGTTTCGCCTGAATTACTTCCTGCAAAAGATGGTGAAATTACTCAGAAGACAGAAGATATTGTAGGACCTTATGAATTACATGACTTCTTCCTTTATCATCATGCAAGATTCCATTATGAACCACAGAAACTATTACGTATTGCGATTCATACATATGGTGATAAATACGATGAAGCAACAATTAAGAAATGGTTAACACTATTCTATAGACGTTTCTTTACTCAGCAGTTCAAGCGTAGCTGTATCCCAGATGGACCTAAGGTTGGTTCCGTGGCTTTATCTCCTCGTGGAGATTTACGTATGCCTAGTGATGCAGATGTATCTATGTGGCTTGATGAGTTACGTTAACCTGAAGCTTTCCACTTATGTGGAAGGCTTTTTTTCTTAACTCCATTATATAGGTGTTATAGAGACTGAACTTAATGCATGATTTTAGATGCAATGATATAATAGTACCAAAGTACAAATGAAGGAGAATCATTATGCAGATTATTAAAGGGATGCACCTCAATAAAAAACTCAATGAATTGGCAGACAAACTGCAGGGACCTGCTTATATCATTACAGAGAATACAGAATATGTAGAAGATCTATTCTTGAATAAGTGTTCCTGTTTATTTGATATAGAAGTTCTAACACTTAAACAATATATAGATAAGATTTTGATTTCACATAAACAGTTTGCCCGTCATATTTATTCACAGGCAGATCTTGTTTTCATGATGCGTCATATTCTTTCTTGTCATACATTTAATACAATACAATTTAGTTCTAATTCTTATGAAATGATTCTTGAATTGATTTCTACACTTAAAAAGATTCATAGAAATAACATAACTCTCGATCAGTTTTTCGAAGATACTTTATTAAATAAGAAGTGTGAAGATTTATATACAATTAATTCTCTTATTACTGGAGGATATTGGACAATTGAAGAGATGGTAGAGGATTTAATAGACGATTCGTTAAAGACACCTCTTTATATTATGAGTGATGATTATCCTCACATTGCATCCAAAAAATTATTTAATAAGATAGACAATTATGTTCCAGTCACATTATTAGAGATGACAGATGCAGATGAAGTATTAAATGAATATGAAGAGTCTATTATTCATCACTTATTTGATAATAGTGATGTACATAAAGTAGCGAGAGGACGTGTAATGAGTGGTGGGCACCCTATGCAGGAATGTATGAAGATTGCCTGTGATATTAAATCACGTATTGTGAATGAGCAGCTGCAGTATGAAGACTTTATGATCATTACCAATCAAGCAAGCTACTCAGATTATCTCACAGTATGTTTTGATGAACTCAATATTCCTGCCACATTATCACAAAATGTAGCATGTCATTATAATAGTGATTATCGTAAAATGTCTCGATCATTATCAGAGTGTATTGGACATACTTTTAAGGAAATTATTCAGTTCCTTCAAAAACAGGATATCAGTGCCTCTATGATTAAAACTCTTGATGCTTATCAATGTGATGATGGAATTAGTCCTGAAGAGTTTGATTTATTCCTTCAATGCATTATTCCAGGTAATAGAGTTACAAATAAGACAGGTGTTATTGTGACTTCACTTGAAAAGGGATTGACTGCTTCACCTAAACATATTTATTTAACAGGAATCAATGAAACATTCCTACCTTTAGAAATCAGTGATAAAGGATTCTTAATGGAGGAGGACTATAAACAATTTAATCCTCATCCTCTATTATTAGATGAACAGTTACAGGCACATTATAAGCGTATTATACAGGTTCTTTTAAATCCTTATTTATCTTATACATTCTCTTATAGTAAGAAGAATATGGCTGCCAACGAATTGATTCCTTCTATTCTTATGTCACGTTTGAGTGATCTCTTTGAATTAGATTATATTAATCCTTCATTGAATCTCATTAAGAATAACCTTTATTTGAATCAATCACGTATTGATGATGATCCTATTAATCGTTTGATTGACCATTATAAGATGACAAGCAACCAGCCTGAATTTATTAAAGATACTCAAAAGTTAGGAAAAGGAGTGAGTGTATCTCGCTTAGAGACATATAATAAATGTCCTTTCTCTTATTACATTAAATATGGATTAAAGATTACAGAAAAGAGAGAAGATACTTTACAGTCAAGTGAACTCGGTTCTTTATGCCATTATTTAATGGAAAAATGTTTAGATGATGTATCTCTTGTGGATAAAGAAGCAAAACGTTATATAGAAGAGAATCTGAAAGAAAAATACGATAATCATCCAATGAACCAATATTTCATTAATAATCTCATTGAAGATATGAAGATGACAATCAAGATTATTCAGAAACAGCTAAAATTTGGTAAATATGTGCCTGTCGCAAAAGAAAAAGAAATATCTGGTGAAATTGGAGGCGTTCCTTTTTCAGGTATTATTGATAGAGTAGATGAATTTGAGAATATGGTACGTATTGTAGATTATAAGTCAAGCAAAAAAGAGATTGATTTCAATCTTGCGATACAGGGATTTAATATTCAAATGCTTGTTTATCTAGATATGTTATGTAAACAGGAGAATAAGGACCGTGCAGGTATGTTGTATTTCAATATGAAGAAACGAATGCTTGCACGTGAGGATGATTCTTGGGGTACTAGTATTCAAAAGGAGATATTAAAAGAATATCGTATGGAAGGCTATATGGTGGATGATGGCTCAACTAAATCTGTAAAGGCCCTTGGGGACTTCCCTGATCTTATAACTCCTATTAGAGTCAAGAAGTCTGGAGAGTACTATAATGGCGCAAAAGTCATTTCTCCTGATGGATTAGATTCAATTATGGAATATGTTGAAAATCATATTTCTGAACTATATAAAAAGATTCATGATGGTTTAATCCCTATCCAACCTACTTTAATGGAAGGTGCACAACCGGCTAGTGATTTTAAGGTATATCCATGTAACTACTGCCCATATAAGTCAGTATGTTTATTTGATGTATTTGAAAATGAGAATAGAATAATTGCGAAAGATATGTATAAGAAACTAAAAGGAGATGATGAGAATGCCTAAATACAATAAAGAACAGCAGGCTGCAATTGATTTAAGAGGAAAGACTATTCTTGTCAGTGCTCCTGCCGGTTCAGGAAAGACAAGAATTCTTGTAGCCCGTTTAATCAGTTTGATTGTGAATGATCATTATTCAATGGATCAATTCCTTGTATTAACCTTTACTAAAGCGGCCGGAAATGAGATGAAACAAAGATTGAATGTGTCTTTACATGAAGAAGCCATGGCGGATCATGATGAAGAAACGTTGAGACACATTAAAGAACAGATTCAATTACTACCCCATGCCTATATCACAACGTTTGATAGTTTCTGTAAGACTCTCTTAGAGAAGTATGGTTATTTAATTGGTATCATGCCGGGATTTAAAGTCAATCCTTCACCTGATTTAATTAAAGATCAAGTACTAGATCAATGTTTAGAGAAGTGGGTCAAAGATCCACGTTTCCAGGATTATGCCTCTCGTCATAATACAAAGAATGACTTTGATGAATTAAAACAGACATTGATTGATTTTCAGAATATTACCAATTCTTTTGTGGACTTCCATCAATTCCTTGGTCAAGTCCATGAAAAATATTATAAATTTAAATTTTTTGGAAAAAAACCGATTCTAGAAGGCATGGCAAAATTGTATCAAGATTGCTGTCTTAAAAGTTTAAGTGCTTATAATATTCTCTATCGTTTCTGTGAAAAGCATGATATTACTTATTTCTTTGAAACAGATGAAAATGCGAAACATCCTGCACCTGCCACTGCATTATACGATTATTATTCTGATTTATATAAAGCATTAGATATGCCAATGTCTTATACTGTACTAGACGGACGTGTATCACATAAAATCGAAATGTCATCTATCAAGTGGAGTGAACTCGGGGTGGATGATTCTGTTAAGAAACAATATACAAAATTGAAGGCTGATGTCACTGAACCTCTCAAAAAGTTAAAAAAGTATTTCTCTTTTACAGATAAATTCAATGAATATCTTACTTATTCTTACATAGATATTTATTATTTACTTGGTAAAAATGGGCTGTTAGATCAGTTTAACCAGGCTTATAGTGAGGCAAAGAAGGCAAGAAATGAATTAGATTTCCATGACTTAGAAGAATATGCGACAAGACTACTACAAGCTGATCTTCCTGTTGTAGAAAGATTGAATCATACATTAAAAGAAATCATGGTAGATGAATATCAGGATACTAACCAGATACAGGAGAACCTTGTGTTAAAAATTGCAAACTATGATGAAGAAATTCCAATGTTTATGGTCGGTGATATGAAGCAGTCTATTTATCGTTTTAGACAGGCCGATCCTTCTATCTTCCAGCACAAGTTTGATACATTCACTAAACTAGAAGAGATGACAGAATATGATACAAATATTCGTATCGATCTAAAGTATAATTATCGTTCTGAAAAAGTTGTTTTAGATAGTGTCAATTATATCTTTGATTGTATTATGGATAGTTCTGTAGGTGGATTAGAGTATATTCATGGTGATAATGCGATTTTGAGATATGATTATGAAGCAAAAGGTACAACACTTTCAGAATTAAAAAAGAACCATGATTTTGATACAGATGTGCTTATTTCTCATTATGAGAAACAGGGAGATTATACAAAATCTGAAGTAGAAGCACATATGGTTGCGCAGAAGATTATTCAGATGAGAAAGGAAACAAATTATAAGTATCATGATTTTGCGGTATTGATGCGTGCTACAACCGAATTCATCACTTATAAGAAGGTATTTGAACGTTATCATATCCCTGTGAATATTACTTTATCAACTGGTTTATTTGAGTCCAATGAAGTCATTAGCATCATGACATTATTAAAGGCTTTAGTTAATCCATATGATGATATTGCGATGTTATCTGTATTACATAATAACTTCTTATTCTCTCATTTTACTGAGAATGAGTTATTAGATATAAGAGATGCAGATGATCCTCTCTATATCAATCTCACACATCATACAAATAAGAAAGTACTTCATTTCTTAGAGGTTTTCGATGATTTAAGAGACACTGCCATGACATCATCACCATATGAAACATTAAAGAAATGTTTAAAAGAAACCGGATATCAGGCTTTTGTATCCCAATTAATGAATGGTGAACAACGTAGCGCAAACCTTGATATTCTATTAGAAACATTCCGTACAAATGAAGAATACCCTTATTTAAAGGATTACTTAGAACTATTAGATTCTTCTTCTAGTCAGGCCCCTGGATTTATTGCGAGTGATGAAAATGATGCTGTAGAATTCATGACTATTCATAAGTCTAAAGGGTTACAGTTCCCTGTTGTCTTTGTAAGTGCGATGCAGAAAAAGTTCAATTCTTCAGATGAGAAAGCAGAAATTATAATTTCTCAACATGATGGTGTAGCAGGAAGTGTTGCACGAAAAGAAAAGTCACCTTTTGGTCCTATTCTATGTAAGTATGAGCATCCATATTTAAAGATGTTGAAATTATTGATTCGTCAAGAAACAGTGAATGAAGAAATGCGTATTCTATATGTTGCCTTAACACGTGCAGAGAAGAAACTCATCTTAACCGGTACAATCAAGGATGAAGAAGAAATCATTTCTATTGCCCGTAAGGTTCAGGCCAATGATACAGATCCTACTCTAAATAGGGGGCAAGGTGTTGTATATAACCTTGCCATGCGTTCTACCAATAATTATTTAGACTGGGTGATTATGGCTTTATTAAGACACAAGGATTTCCAGAAGGATATAAGACGAGCTATTCCTGAGATTAGTCCTTATCTTTCTTTAGATCGTTCTTCTTTTGAAGAACTAGAGAATGATGATACCTACTTAGCACGTTTCCATTGTGTCATACAAGATAGCAGTGAAACAATAAACAAGATTCCTGCTTATGCGAAAATAAAGGCAACAAACCAATATCGTGCCTATAAGAAGTATTATGATTTTGAATATCCTTATCCAGTTGAACCACGCAGTATTGCGGTAACAAGTATGGAAGAAATGAAGAATGATGATACACATTTTGATTTTAGTAATGAAGGAACACACTATCTAGCCACAGATAGAGGAACATTGGTCCATAACTTATTAAGTTATTTCAATTTTAAAGAAGATGATCCACAGGAATTGATTCAATCACTTTATAGTAATCAGATGTTTGATGAAGAAGGATTGAGTGTACTAAAGAACTATCTTCCTCATATCAATGATTTTATCAATAGTGATACATATCAATTGATTAAAGATGCAGATCAAATTTACCAGGAAAAACAATTTAGATACAAAGATGAAAATGGACTCATCATCAATGGTATATTTGACTTAGTTTTTATTAAAGACAATAAAGTTTATGTACTAGACTATAAGACAGATAGAGTATCAAAAGATAACAGCGAAGAAGTGCTTAAAGAACTCCACCGTACGCAGTTGTCTTATTACTCAAAAGTACTTAAAGAAGTATTCCATACAGATGTACAGCCTATTATCTACTATCTTCACATCAATAAAGCAATTTACTTATAGAAAAGACTGATATCACATAAGCGATATCAGCCTTTTATTTTTCTACAGTATTGTTTTCTTCATCTCTAAATAATTCTTTTTGGCAATGGGGACACACTGTTAAACTACCTGCATCTTTTGTAGGAAGGTAGTTATGACAATAAGGGCATCTCCAATAAACGAGACCAAGAATAAAATAAATAACTAAACAAATAATAATCGCGATAGTCAGAATAATCGCAATTGAGGCGTAACCTATGAAATAACAGACTAATGCTGCAATCGCAAGGAGACTAGCCAGATAGCTTTGTTTAGACATAAAAAACTGTACTCTTTTTAGTTTCATAAGATCACCCATTCCCTACTTGCCTTATTATATCAATATTCAAAGTAGAATAGAACACCTTTTTCTGTATTTTCTACCCCAAAATGATAACTATGTCTCTCTAATATCGCTTTTACGATAGGAAGACCGAGTCCTGTTCCGCCTTGATCCATAGAAATATAGGCTTCCCAGATGGATTCCATCTCTTCCTGAGAGAGATGTTGTCCTTCATTTTCTATTTCAAAACGATGATTTGTAATACGATATGTAATCGTACCTTGTTCATCTGTATGCTTAATCGCATTAGATGTCAGGTTATTAATAACCCTTTCTATCTGAATAGGGTCACAATCCAAAACCACTTCTTCATATTCTTTTACAATATGAAGCTGCTTCTTTTCTAGTTCATATTCAAAATCATCGATCACTTCTTCTACAAGTTCTGACAATGAAACATGATAGTTATTTAATTCTATCTTACCTGATTCTAATCGAGATAATTCCAACATTGTAAGTACGATACCATTAATACGTTCAATCTGTTCATTAATGATATGAATATATTTCTCTCTTGTAACCTGCGTTGTGGCATCCTCTAATAATTCAGAATATCCCGCAATAATACCAAGAGGTGTTTTAATTTCATGAGTAAAGTTCGCAATAAACTGTTTTCTTGTATGTTCTAGTCTTTGAACATGTTCAAGCTGTTCAGTCAGCTGATTGATTGTATTCTCTAAGTTCGTACTCATGATATTGATATTGTTTTCCAACTGCCCTATTTCATCATGACGTGTAATCAAGAATTTCTCACTGAAATCATTCTTCGCAATTTCATTTGTAACTTCTGATACATGTCTTAATGGTTTTGTGATCATATGTGAGATTACAATAGAAATCACAACATTCAGCCAGAGTACAATAATATAAATATACCAGGAATGTTCAAAATAGTTCACTGCAGCCCTTTTAGTCAATTTTGGTATAAAGCTAGATGATACAAAATAACCTTTTACACCACTCACATTTGACACTGGAGATATTTCCTGATTCAGTTCTGAAAGCACAATAGTCATTGTCCCACCATTCACATTAATACTCTTAGAATGCACATAATCAGATCCTTTTGCATATTCAATACTATCAATCTTCTTGATCTGTTTCTCTAATGCCTTCTTAAGTTTCTTATAATCAGTGAACTCTCTTCCGCCACTTGAACCATTTCTTTCATAAAAGCATCTTTCTGACATATACCAGGATACTTTATATTTCCTTAATGATTTGTGTGTGCCATTTAATAAAACCTTACCATTAATCGCAAGATACGCAGGATGAATATCGGTTGTATCCATTGATGTATAATATTCAACCTCTCTCTCACCATCATTAATATAATATTGTTTCTTTTGAGACTTAGCGCCACCTATGACTACATCATAATTCTCATCAGGATGTTCAATCATATACTTATTGATTTTCTCTACTAGATTGTTTTCAGATATATCCACCATGATTTCCTGACTCGTACTATCGTCAAGAATCCACAATTGAGAAATATGCAAAGAAGCACTACTTACAAATGACTTGATATTATTATCACTATCCACTATCGCAGACATCCCCTCATTTGTAAGATAGTAATTCTTTAAATACTTGGTCATATCTGGATTATCTAAAGAATACTGTGTCTGATATATATTCTGTATGCCAGAAGTCAATGAAGCATCATATGAAGAACTAATAATACGTTCCTTGTATTCTGTAATGCCTTGTAATGACATAAGCCCAAGAATAATCACAAATACAAACAACATCAAGAAGAAGGTACGCTTTACAAGTCCAAAAGACCATTTAGTCTTCTTCATCCGTATATGTATAACCTGCCTTCATAATAGTCTGAATACGGTGTGAGTGTACACCCAGCTTCTTTCTTAACTTCTTAATATAAGTATCTACAGCACGTCCATCACCATAATAATCATAACCCCAGACCTTATTTAAAATCTGAGAACGTGTAAATAACTGATTCTTATTATTTAAGAATAATTCCATTAATAAATATTCCTTATTAGGAAGTGCGACTGGTTCACCATCTACATACATTAAATGTTTACTTGCATCTAACCAGATGATTTCTTTATCTTCTTTTTTTGTCTTCTTGCTTCTATTTAAAATAGCCTGACATTTCGCATACAAAACAGAAGGTTTAAATGGCTTTGTGATATAATCATCTGCTCCTACATGATAACCATCCAGCATATTATCAGTTTCAGACAAAGCGCTGATAAAAATAATAGGCATATCATATTTTTCACGGATCTTCTTACATGTTTCATATCCATCCATTCCTGGCATCATGATATCAAGTAAAACCATATCAATATCTTGATTCACTTTATTCAAAGCATCATAACCATCTACTGCTTCAATCACTTCATAGTCTCTTGCCGCAAAATATTCCTTAATAATATCTCTAATAAGCACTTCATCTTCTACAACTAATAATTTATACATGTTCCACCTCCAAATAATAAAGGGCTCTATCGAAGATAGAGTCCCCATATGAGTTATTCACCAATTAATTCCATCATTGCTTTATGGAATACTTCTGTCTTATCAGCAGCATCCTTTGCATCTGTACCCTTAATTGAGAAATAGAATTTACACTTAGGTTCTGTACCAGAAGGTCTAGCAGCAATCCAAGAACCATCTTCTAGATAATACTTTAATACATTTGACTTTGGTAAGTCAATTGTTGTGCCATCAGAACGTTCACTTGTTGCATAATCTTCACTTAATACAACCTTTACGCCACCAATTTCAGTAGGCTTGTCTTTTCTTAAAGTATCCATCATTTCTTTGATACGTGCAGCACCTGCAGCACCAGCCTTAGCTAACGCAATCTGTGATTCCTTGAATGTACCATACTTAGCATATAATTCATTCAATACATCAATAAGATCCTTACCCTGCTTCTTATAGTAGTTACCACATTCAGCAGCAAGTAATACAGCCTGTACAGCATCTTTATCTCTTACGAAGTCTTCTACAACACAGCCATAGCTTTCTTCATAACCGAAGATAAACTGTTTTTCATGTGTCTTTTCATACTTTCTGATCTTATCACCAATGAACTTGAATCCAGTTAATGTCTTTTCAACATCAACACCATAGTTTCTAGCAACTAATTCACCAAGATCACTTGTAACAATAGTATTGTACATAACTGCATTATCAGGTAATGTACCCTTCTCTTTTCTCTGAGATAAGATATATTCAAGATATACAGCAGCACTCTGGTTACCACTCATTAATACATATTCACCATTATGCTTTGCAACAACACCAAGTCTATCACCATCAGGGTCTGTAATTGCGACTACATCAGCATCTACTTCTTTCGCAAGCTTAATAGCTAATTCATAAGAAGCATCTACTTCTGGGTTTGGAGACTTTGTATTTGTATAATCTGGATCAGGTGCACACTGTGCAAGTACTGGCACAATATCATAACCTAATCTCTTTAAGCATGTTCTTACAGGGATGTTATCTGCACCATGCTGTGGTGAATAAACAATCTTGAAATCAGACTTATCTAGTCCAGGATTGATTTCAATACCCATTACAGCTTTGTAGTAAGCTTCATCCACTTCTTCTCCTACCCATGTAATGAATGGATAAGCTTCTTCATCACTAATCTGTTCAATTTCTAATTCATCATCGATTTCATTTACATAATCAACAACGATATCGCCCCATTCAGGGATTAACTGACAACCAGTATCATCATATACTTTATAACCGTTATATTCCTTAGGGTTATGAGAAGCAGTAATCATGATACCACCTGCACATTTTAAATAACGTACTGCGAAAGATAATTCTGGAGTAGGTCTTAAAGATTCCATAATATAAGACTTAATACCAAACTTTGCAAGAATCTTAGCAGATTCAATCGCAAAACGATATGACATATGTCTGTTATCATAGCTGATTGCGACTCCACGTTCTTTACCTTCTGGTAAATTAGCTACATATTTCGCAAATCCCATATTTGCTTTACGAACTGTATAGATGTTCATACGGTTTGTACCTGCACCTAAAATACCACGCATACCTGCTGTACCGAATTCAAGGTTCTTATAGAAAGCATCTTCCTTCTGTTCTTCTGTCATTCCGGCAAGTTCTGCCTTTAATGAAGCGTCCATATCTTCATAATTTAACCATTGCTCATATTTTTTATTAATATCCATTTTTAAGCGTCACCTCTTGTTTTTATTATACCATTTTCAAAAACCTATAGAAACAAAAAGCGCTACAGTTGCATTATTTTCTCACAACTTTTACTCACGTTTAAAATATTTATCTAAATTTAATAGTTATATTTACGAATATCGACAAATTTTTGTCAAGAACTCCTAAGTAAACACTTGCAGATATATAAAAGGGGATTAGTGATTTCTCACTACATCCCCTATTTTTGCATCACAATATGTTGTAATATCCTTTGATGAAACAATCATCTGATAGCCTCTTTTACCTGCTGAGAGGGCGATAGGACGATCTTTTTCTATGCTGGCATCAAAATATGTAGGAAACTTCTTTTTCATGCCAACAGGAGAACACCCCCCACGCATATAACCTGTGAGGCCAAGTAAATCCTTCATATGAAGCATTTCTACCTTCTTATGCCCAGATAGTTTAGCCAGTTTCTTTAAGTCTATTTCCTCTAATACAGGAATACAGCATACTAAATAATCGTGGTCTTCATGTAATACAAGTGTCTTATAGATATCGCCTGCATCCATATCTACTTGTGATGCCACATGTTCACCACTTAAATGTTCTTCATCATATTCATATGTCTTGATTTCATAAGGAATCTTATCACGATCAAGCATTCTTAACGCATTTGTTTTAATTTTACTCTTTTTCATATATATCACCTTGGATGATATTATAGCACTTTATCGTGGCCAATGTTCATTTTCTACAAAATAAGTGGCTTCCATATCAGCTGTAGATAACGCAAACGCTTCAGGAAAACGACTAAATACATTTCCTACTGTTCTTGCATCATCACCATAACTAAAGCCCATATGATAGGCAATAGCGGCTATTTCTATATCTGTAAGCTTTAAATAGCGATTCATAATATAAACACTCTTAGAACCATGTCCTACAGGGAATGCATCTTCTATTGTATAGAAAGGTACTTGTTCCCATTGGCCTGAAGCATTCTTCTTATTACGCATTTCTGTCTTATAAATATCAACCTTGCATAAATCATGAAATAAAGCACATAACGCTATACTTTCTTCACTCATAGATAAATGATACCCTGGTTCACAACGCTTCTTTACATAACTTCTAAAACAGAAATAAACATGAAGACTATGATCACATAACCCACCTTCATAATCTCCATGATAACGTGTACTTGCAGGTGCACTATAAAAGTCAGTATCTTCTAGCCATGAAAGAAGATCATAGATGCCTTCTCTTTGTATATATTTATGACAAATATCATTAAATAATGTTTTTACTTCAATAGAAGATAAATCATCTCTCTCAGGATACATATCCTTTGCGAGTCTTAATAAAATACCATCTTTACCAATTGTTTTCATATTTGTATCTCCTTGTCTTCATCATTATACCAAACTTTCTTATAAGAAAGTGTGATTTCATCATCTAATTCTACTATACTATATATAGAGGTGATAATATGAACAAACTACATTTGGCCCAGCTGCCTACTCCTATAGAAAAAATAGACTATCTCTCAAACAAATATAAACCAAATATTTTTGTGAAAAGAGATGACTTAACAGATAGTGTCGCATCTGGCAATAAGATTAGAAAATTAGAATACAGTGTGGCAGAAGCATTATCTTTAGGATGTGATACGCTGATCACAAATGGTGGATTCCAGTCCAACCATTGTCGATCTACTGCTGCAGTGGCCGCTAAACTAGGATTAAAGTGTATTCTTATACTTAGAAAAGAACCGGGTGAAAATATTGAAACAGCCAACTTCCTTTTAGATCATATGCTTGGTGCTGATATTAGAGTAAAGGAACATGATGATTTCCAGGCGCATAAAGATGAAATGATGCAGGAAGTCTATCAAGAGGTATTAGATCAAGGTGGTAAACCTTATATTATACCTATGGGAGCGAGTAATGGAATCGGTACTTTAGGATATATTGATGCTTTTGATGAAATACTTGAATATGAAAAAAAGACAGGCATAGTGTTTGATACTATTATTGATGCAGTCGGTTCTGGTGGAACTTATACTGGTTTATATCTAGGCAATGTTTTAAGACAAGCCCATAAAGATATTGTAGGTATTAATGTATGTGATGATGCTGATTTCTTTATTAAAGAAATCAATCGCATTATTGATGATACATTGCCTCATCTTGATGTTGAAGATGTAGATAGAAGTCATATTCATATGATTGATGGATATGTAGGGCGAGGCTACTCTTTAAGCCGTAAAGAAGAATTAGAAGCTATCTCTGATTTATCTCGACATAGTGGTATTATTCTTGATCCCGTTTATACAGGTAAAACCTATTATGGACTGATCCATGAATTAGAAAAAGGTACATTTGATCACGCAAAGAATATTCTATTTATGCACACTGGTGGTATTTATGGATTATTCTCAAAATCAAAAGAAATAATCTCAGCCTAGGCTGAGATCTTTTTCTTATATGTTATAATCACTGTTTCTAGATACATGATAGATGCAATGCTAATTGTTTCTATCAGGATTTTTGATGTATAAACTGTCCTAATCTTTCTTATTTCTTTTTGAGATATTGTCATATCACGGTGAGAAAGAGATGTATTGATGGTATATTTTGAAAGGTAAGGACTTGTAAAGAAAGTAATAGATAACGCAACAATAAATACGATGAATGTTTTTAAGAGATTCTGTTTCTTTGATAATCTTATATATATAAGTATTAATAGAAATGAGCCTGTGATTAATAGTATAAATGGAAACGTCTTTACTTTATCATATATATTTTCAAAGATAGAAACACATGCATTATATTGTGCATCATTGGAAGTAAGCTGTAATTGATTCCAGTCTAATGGTGTTTTTTGTGCTCTCTTCATAAAACCTTCTGATGTATCTTCTTTAGTTAAGTAGTAAGTGACAGAGGATAGCATCTGTTCTGTATGACTTAATGACTGTGCTTTTGATAAAGAGATAAAGATTGTATTATAGGGCTTTAGACGACTTAATAGACCCACCTTATTCTTATAGATACCTACAATAGATAATGAGACATCTCCTTTTTCAGTATTAAACTGAATACTGTCTCCTATATTAAGATCATTATTTTTGGCTAATGCGTAGGATATAACTGCATTGGATGTATTCTCATCTTTATTTGTGAGTAGTCTTCCTTCTTTTAATTGATATTCTTTTGAATTAAAGTCCTGAATCAGCGTCATAGAAGAATAACCCGCAAGAAGAAATGAATCTTCCTGATAGTTTTTTAAATGAATACGAGGAAAAGAGAGTCGTGTATCTACAGATTGAAGTGATGAGGATGCATTGACTAATTGTTCATAGTTATAGGCTTTTACACCTTTAAGGTGTGTCAACTCTTTTGCATCAGTAAGACTAACACCTCCATTATTAGATGTCAGTGTTACTTCATATTTCAATTGTTTCTTATACTTATTAATTACCTGTAATGATCCCTGCTTAATAAATAAGCACATCATAATCATATTCATTGTAATCAGTACAATTAGAAATAGTAATAAATAGTGTAAACACTCTTTCCCTTTAGACATAATGACGCCTCCTTATAATTATAATAAAAAATAATATTTGCGTTATTATGGAGTAAATATGGGAAAAAGTGTGTAAAAAAAACAGTGGATAAAATCCACTGTCAAAAACAAAAGTATATTATTCAGCAACTTTCTGTTCTTTGATAACCTTAGCGATAGAATCGATTACGTCCTTTTCGTCTTCACCTTCAGCTTCGATTTCTACTGTAGCCTTAGTTGGAACACCTAAAGACATAACACCCATGATTGATTTAAGGTTAACGCTCTTACCGTTATAGATTAAGTTGATATTGCTAGAGAATTTGCTAGCCTGATTTACTAAGATTGTAGCAGGTCTTGCATGTAAACCTACTGGGTCAGATACTACGAATGATAATTTTTCCATTTAAAAAATTCCTCCTTATGAATATAGCATTATTATATCACAAATCCTAATAATTTCTATACCTTTATCTCATTTTTTACTAGCGCTTACAAAAACATTGATATATACTATCTTTTTTTGATAATAAATTTTAAATTTGTATAAAGCCGACACCTAAAACAGAGCCACAATTCCATTCATTTGTATGTCCTGGATGTTTAAAAGCCAATGCTAGATTTCCCATTTCATAGACCATTACGCCACCTTCTGGGATATCTACAACTTCTACATGGTCTAATATTTCAGGACCAAAGACCTTTTCATCACTATAAACTGCAGCCTGCATATTTGTGATTGTCAGAAGTTTGCCCTTTACAATAAAAGAGAATTTATAAACATTCTGTGAACCTTCTAAAGGAATCTTTTCTACAAGAATCTTATCAGGATCAACACCTAATGTTTCAAAGATACGAGACTGCTGGAAAGACATTGCTTTCTTTAGTTCTTCATTTAATTCTTTATCTTTTGAATAATCTTTTGTAGTGTAATCCTTCTGTGTTGCAAGTACATCTACATCTAACATCCATGGATCAAATCTAAATTCCATTTTCTTTCTCCTCTACTAATTCATTTTTTGTTTCTGTACGATATTCTACTAATCTTTCAAACCAGATCTTACATAATGCACCTACTGGTACAGAAACGAGCATTCCTAAGAATCCACCTATCATACTACCGATAATAAGAGATACGATAACGAGTACTGGGTGAATGTCAATACTTGCACTAAGCAATCTTGGGTTGATGATATTACCATCTACCCCCTGAATAATCAATAATGCGATAAATGCTTTTAAAGCCATATGTAAATCACCAGTCACAAGTCCTATAATCGCAATAGAGCCATATCCTAGAAATGGACCGACATAAGGAACGAGGTTCCCTATACCAACTAATAACGCAATCACAATCCAGAACTTGATATGTAAGAAACCAAACGCAATACTTACCATTAAAAACATAAGAAATGCATCAATGACCTGACCACGTACATAACCAGAGAATACACCTTCGATATCTACTAATAATTGGTGAATGACAGCATCTACTTGTCTACTAGTGAAGGCTTTAATACTCTTACTCCAATAGTTCCATAATTTTTCTCCATCAAGCATAAAGTAAATCGCAAAGATGATAGAGAATAGAAGGTTTGTAAAGAAGTCAGAAACCCTACTAATAGCACCTAGAATATTCGTTGTAAGACCATTCGCAAATGTTTTTAAGAACTGCTGTAATTGTACGGTAGAGATACGCATGGACTTTAACTGCACAATCAGATCTTCATAGAATGCATTCACATTCTTCGCAATAATACGTAAGAAATCACTCATGTCCTTGAATTGTGTTACAGCTAATTCATTACCTATACTTCTAATCACGAATGCAGATAATAACGCAAATACAAATAACACAATTAAAGAAGTAATAGCGACGGATAACTGATGGCTGAGTTTCTTCTTTTCCTGGAAATAAGAAATACTTCTAAGAGATGATTCCACCTTTTCTACTAAAGGCTTTAATAAATAAGCAATCACAAAACCAATGAGCAAAGGTGTGAAAACCTGAGTTAGAAAACCCCATCCTTTTCTCATCCATTTTAGGATATCTGTTATGTTACTGCCTACTGCAATGACAAGATAAATCGCAATTACAGTTGCGACTACATAAACTGCAATCTGCGTATATTTTCTGTCTGGTTTAAAATGAAACATAATACCTCCTTACATAAGAGGACTAAAGAATCGTAAGATACATCTCCATCCTCTTAATACAACACTTGTATTTATATACTTCTCTGATACATCCTGACTGATTTCAAATAATTCATCAAAGTCTTCTCTTAATTCTTTGACTGCATGATTATGTGTAAACCAGCAGCCATTTTCAAAGTGTAGATAAAGACTTCTAAAGTCAAAATTAATTGTACCAACAGCACCAACCTGATCATCGACTAAACATTGTTTTGAATGAATAAAACCTGGTGTATATTCATAGATATGAATACCTGCCTGCACAAGATGTGAATAATAACTTCTTGTCATCGCAAAGACAACAGCTTTATCAGGAATACCGGGAGTAATGATTCTGACATCGACACCTCTTTTTGATGCAAAAATGAGTTCTCTTTGCATTTCATCACTCAATATCAAGTAAGGTGTTGTGATATAAATATGATGAACAGCATGTTTGATCATATTTAAATAGACATTCTCACCTGTTTCTTCATCATCTAAAGGTGTATCAGAGTAAGGAACGATATAACCTTCCCCTTCTACTTGATACCTCTTTAAATAAGGTGTGAGGTCTTCATTGTCTTCTTTACTGGATGTCTGCCACATCTCAAAGAAAATTTTTGTGAGAGAGTCTACTGCATCACCCTCTAATCTTACTCCAGAGTCCTTCCATAGTCCATAAGGATGTGTATAATTGAAATATTCATCGGCAAGATTATAGCCCCCTGTATAGCCTACTAGACCATCTATGACAGTTATTTTACGATGATCACGATTATTCATAAAAGTATTTAAAACAGGGAAGATAGGATTAAATACACGACATTGTATACCTTCTTCATGAAGACGTGTTCTAAACTTATTATTAATAAAGCCAACACTGCCCATATCATCATAAAAGACTCTGACATCTACCCCCTGTTTTACTTTTTCAACAAGAACATCTTCAATCTGTCTCCATGCCTTTGAATCTTCAATAGCATGATATTCCATGAATATAAATTCCTTTGCATTATTTAAATCTTTTAATTGTGTATCTAATGCTTCATTCGTAGAACTATAGAATTTCATCTTTGTATGATTAAAGACTGGGAAACCTAAAGATCTTAAATAATAAGCTTCAGTGGCATGAAGAGGATCATCACATTGTAGTTCTTCAAATCCATTTGTCTCTATTTGATATGTATCAAGATAGGCATTTACCTTATTGAACTTCTTCTGTACTGTCTTTAATAAAGAAGGTCTACCAAACATAAGATAAATAGCTAAACCAAAGACCGGAAAGATAAGAATCAGGACAATCCAGGATAACTTAAAAGCACTATTATCAGGTCTGCCATAGATACGTAATACACATAAGAAAGCAATCAAGCTCATAATGATATCAAAAGCGGCATAATACTTAGATAAATATATCGCAAGTTTCACTATCAAGAAGACCTGAATAATAATCAGAACAGCAGCAATCATGACACGCAATACACTATTTTTTACTGTACTTTTACTTTCAACTGTATTCATAAAAACCTCCTATTGAAAAAGGCTTTCAATTAAGAAAGCCTATTAGAAATTCTTCTTTGCGACAACTAAGAAACGATATGTTGTCAACTGGAAATATGTATTCTGTTTAATCTCATCTAATGCATGCATATAGAAGCTCTTATATTGTGGTATATTTTCAGCCACTTCTGGAGCCACCTTACGGAAATATGTCTGTATCTGACGAAGATTATGGAAACGAATGTACCCTCTGTCTTCTTTTGTTTCTACGACTTCAAATCCTGCATCCGCAAGAGTCATAGCACAACTATTCATATCCCAGACACCTCTCATCTTGAAAGGCATATACATAGATAAGAATTCATGAAGGTTATCACTACCATTCTGATTCACAATGAAAGTACCATTTGGTTTAAGTACACGTAATACTTCATTCTTATCATAATTAGAGAACTGATCCATTAATACATCAATACGTTCATCCTTAAATGGAAGTAAGTTAGATTCTGTAAGTTTTGTTGCTTTTACAGGTAATCCTTCTAAAGTGGCTTCTACTTCGCTTGTTTCACTATAAGGTTCAATATCAAATGTAGCGGCTGGATAATCTTTATAATCCTTTACAAACTGCCCTTTATCCACCGTCATAAAGGCAAGATGATCTTCTGGATGTACATAACTCTTCGTGATAGAAACTTCATCATAAAGTGGTGTAGAGACTTCATAACCATAGTCATCTCCATCTCCACGTTTTAATTCTTCAATTTCTTTCATTAAAGTTGTTGCAGATCTAATCTGCTGACGACATCTGAACTTACCATACTTGATAATAATAAATTGTACAACAGCATCCGCAATAACACCGCATGCCACAAAGATAATGAGTTCTAAGAACCACTGTGCTGACATAAATGCTGCTTCTGTACCACCAATCATAAAACAGATAATACATAATACAACCATGCTTGCTGTTCCTGTATAGTTGAAAGGACGATTGAACTGTTCAAACCATACTAAGTTATTCACTCTTAATGCACGCTTACGGCTGATTTCAAAATAGATCAGCTGGAATATCAACATTAGTCCAACAAACACCAATAAAGTTGCAAGTAAAATTGCCATAGAATTCCCCCTTATTTGATCTTCTGACCTGTAAGAGTATAGTATTTATCTCCAATTGTGAAATAACCTTCTTCATGAAGAACTATTTCTTTTTCAATAGAATAAATTTCCTTCATACCATTATCCACATCATAGATATAAGAACGTCCATTCTTTTCTAATGCAAGATATGGATGTCCATCAAAGACTATTGCAGCTGTTTCAGGAATCTTTGTATAGATATCTGAAAGAGCTTCTTTTCCATTACAGTCATAAACCTTAAATTGGCCGTTCTTATTATAGGCTGCATAATATGAATTGCCTATGAATTCTAAACGAGGATATGATTCTTTTAATACATTTTCACCTTCTGCATTAATCAATTCATACTTATTATTCTTAAGCTGTACAATTGCACACTTATTTTCATCATACTGATTTGCTTCCTGATAATAAGGACTGACCTTTTTACCATTGAAGTCATAATAAGCATAGCCTTTACCCTTCACAAATCCTGGATAACGAGACACTGTTAATTCATAAGCATAAGGATAAACCTGTACACCCTTTAATTCAGTTGTCTTCTTACCGTTATAGACTGTATGAGGTCCATACGCAATCTTCTTATTTCTAGAAATGAAATGTGTATTGTCTTTATAGTTAGAGTTTGTAGGAATAATCTGTCCATCTTTATAAAGACTGACTACATCTCCTGCAGTTAATACAACATTGTTTTTCTTAGTAATTTCGGCCCTTGTTAAAGCATACTCATTTGAATAGACCTTAGTACCAATAACACCAAGTGTATTCTTATTATAAGCATCATAAAGAATTGCCTGATCTTTACGTGATGCAAGAATAGAATAATTACCTACTTCCTTAATAGAAGTCTTCTTACCATTCTTTAAATAAATATTAATAGAATCATTGAAAGCTACAATAGAAGCATCTTCATAACTAGATGCATAATAAACTTTCTTCTTACCAACATATAGAGTCTTACCGTTGTTGATGACTTTATAAGTCTTATCCTTTACTACAACAGGAAGATTTGTCTTTAATAAACCAGTCTTTGTTGATGATTTATAAAGTACTTTACCCTTTGTATTTAATACTTCAATACCACCAAGTGATATATCAGCCGCTTTTGTTTTTGTTTCTGTATCTGGATTTCTTACTACTGTTACTTTACATGTATAAGTCTTCTTACCGACTTTACCTGTAATAGTCGCCTTACCTGTCTTCATACCATAAACAGTACCATTCGCAACAGTCGCAATACCATAATCGCTTGTATCCCATTTAATCTTTTCAGGATCCACATTTGTGATTGTTAACTGTCCCTGACCACCTTTAATAACAGTCATTTCTTTCTGATCAATAACCTTAATAAGCTTATGAACTGTCACCTTACATGTATAGTCTTTCTTATCAATTGTGGCAGTAATAGTCGCTGTTCCTTCTTTTTTCGCATGGATGATGCCATTTTCTACAGTGGCGATACTTTCATCAGAACTTGACCATTCTACCTTCTGATTTTCATAGTTGTTAATAGAAAGAGCTTCATCTGATTCCTCATCCATCTCAATCTTTGTTTCACTTAAAGAAAGAGGTTTAGCCTTTACAGTAATTTCTGCTTTAGCCTTCTGTTTACCAACCTGTGCAGTAATAGTTGCCTTACCTGGTTTAACCCCTGCAATTTCACCACTCTGTGCTACAATAACAACTTTATCATTGCTTGTAGTCCATACTGCCTGATCTTCATCCTTCTTATTTAATAGCTGCAAGAAGATATGCTGATTCTTTTCAATAGTTGTCTTGGCAGGATTGATCTTAATCTGTCTCTTCTTAACAGTAACTGTTGCTTTATATTTCTTCTTACCAATCTTTGCAGTAATAACTGCTTTACCCTTCTTAAGACCTGTTACTTCACCAAATTCATTGACTGAAGCAATCTTTTTCTTATTAGAGCTCCACTGTACAACATCTTCTGGATTGGCCTTATCTAAAATATTTAAAACAACCTTCTGATCAGTTAAAAGAGTCACCTTAGTCTGATCAAGTCTTGGTACTCTTTTCTTTACAGTAACGACACATTTTACTGTCTGTCCATTACTTGTTGCCTTTAATGTTGCTTTACCAGGACCCATTGTCCAGATATGGCCATTCGCAACAGTCGCAACAGCTGCATTACTTGTTTCCCACTTAATATCAGGATATGCATTTTCTATACCTAACTGACCTTCATCACCTACATAGAAAGTGGCTTCCTTATGAGAAATCTTAAAAGTCTTACGTTTTACTTTTACCTTACACTCTAAAGTATCATCTCCAACCTTTGCGCTAATAGTTGTTGTACCAGGCTTTAATCCTTGAATCACACCATTTTCTACTGTCGCAATCTTAGGATCCTTAGACTTCCATTCAATAGTACGAGCCCCATAGTCATTAACTGTTAATGTAGCTGGTTCTAGTGTATAAACATCTAAAGAGTCATGATCAAAATATGGATGTAACGCTTTTACCTTAATGACACAAGTCACAGATGCATTATCTTTAGTTGCAGTAAGTACTGCAGTACCTGCATGTTTTGCATAAACATAACCCTGCTGGTTAATATTAATTACATCATTATCATTTGTAGACCAGACAACTGCATCATTCGCAAATACCTGTGTTAAAGTATTTTCTGTCATCTCTAGAGTTGATGCACTTAAATAAAGTCTCGTCTGTGGCTGAGTTTCACCTACAAGCATATTACCCTGTGTCTTTAAGCTTGTATAACGTCCTGGTTTTACAATAGTCTTACCTGTATTAGAAATATAACCAGTCTGATCATTTGCATCAGTCACTAAATAACCGCCTTCAAAAGGCGTATAAGCCTTATACATATCTTTGGTATAACGCTGCCCTTTTGTATTATAAAGAGCATATAAACTATTCTTTCCTTCTTTCATGAAAGAACTCTTTTTTACATCATGATTATCGGATGATGATCCACAACCGCTTAATATTAAAGCAGCAGCAAGGATCCCTATTACCTTTTTCATACTCTGCCTCCTTTTTATACAAAAACATTATAACATAATTCTTTACGTAAAAAAAATGAGAGATACCCTCTCATTTTATAATCTTTGTAAAACGATAATTTACATTCCATAGGAACATTAAGAATACAACAACTAACATACCAAAAGAGAATAATGTTTTCTGCTTTTCTACCAAGAAAACATTATAGAAGAATAAGACACATAATACCGTAACCAAGAAACTCATCACTAACATAATTAGGTTCTTTGATTGTCTTCTTAATTCAAAGAAAATAAGAATCTGTAACGCGATAGAAATTATGAAATATAAGTCTTTATAGTCCATAAGCGTATTCTCCTCTTTTTCTTTATTATACAACAAGATACTAAAAAAGGCCCTATAAAGGCCTCTTTTACATTAAATATGTAATGGATCGTTGTTTACACCGTAAACCTTCTTATCTTTTGTAGTCGCTACATAATATACTGCGCTATCTTCAGGTTTATAGTAAACTTCTAAAGTTTCAAGAGTGTTAAGCTTGATTCCCTTTTCCTTGATATCTTCTTTAACTAATTTTTCGATATCAGTCACATTAACATCTTTATTCATGAACTGTACTTCAATTTTTGTTTTCATGTGTGGGTCCTCCATTTCCTAATATGATAAAAACCACTTTTAATATATCACTTTTCTTTTTACAATCAACTATTTTTTCTTGAAAACATCAACTATTTTCCTCATTTATACATTTATACTTAAAATAATAACTGTTTTTACGCTTATCATATATAAACAAAATAATCAAAGTAATAATCATTAAAATAAGACCATAAAATAAATATACAAGTAATAATCCCATAAGACTTGAATCAAACATCATCCCTGGTACGACAACAAGTGCCTGAATAAAAGAAACACTAGAAGCACCAATGCGTTTAAAAGCAGCCTGAACCGAGAAGGCACATGAAGCATATTGTGCAAATATTAAAACAAGTAGATCTATAAGAGGTATTAGAATCTTTGCCTTTTGATCAATATAGTGCCCTAGCTTCTTATAACCAATAAAACTAAGAAATGAAAGCAATATCGCATCTAGACAAATCATGTACCCTAGGTTATATCCAAAAGCCCAGATGATTCCACCAATGACTGCACCAATAATGGCCCCAAGTATTCCAAATGGTGAAGCCGTATGTTTAGTAATACGTTCATGCTTTTCAAAACAGTCAGAACATAATATATCTATTTCATCATCTAATAAATATACATTTAATGGTTTGCTTTGATGACAGTGATGACATTGTGGGGACTGATTGATCTCTTCCTTGAGTTTTAAGACAATCTCTTTTAACTCTTCTTTTTTTATAGAAGAAGAAAGAACAAGTCCTGCACCTTCTTCATTCGAATATATACGCTCTACTGCATCTCTTTTAATAAAAAACTGTTCTAATATATCTCTTTGTGTTTTTGTATCTTCTGTTGTGAGTAATAAAGCCATTTTATGATGGGGTAATACCTGTAGTAAAAGATAGAAATGATCCTGAATATAGTAATAATAGTCTTTCTTAGGGGTTGGTTTAAAACCAATCGTTGTGAGTTCTTTTATCTTCATAACATGCTCCTTTAAAAAAAGAGAGAGTAATTCTCATTACTCCCCTTATTCTGATGCTGAATTTTTAGATCTATAAGCTCTCTTACGATCAAGTTCAGAAAGATACTTCTTTCTTAAACGGATGTTGTTTGGAGTGACTTCTACTAATTCATCTTCATTAATATAGTCAAGACAAGCTTCTAGATTGAAGTGTCTAGGTCTCTTTAATACAACTGTTGTATCTTTTGTAGATGAACGTGTATTTGTCTGCTGTTTACCCTTAGTAACGTTTACTACTAAATCATTGTCCTTTGCATGTTCCCCAACAATCATACCTTCGTATACATCTACACCAGGACCAACAAACATTACACCACGGCTTTCTACACCACCAAGTGCATAAGCAGTAGTCTGTCCTGTTTCAATAGAAATAAGAACACCTAACTGTCTTTCACCTACTGCTTCACCTTCTAATGGGCGATATTCTAAGAATGAGTGGTTAATAATACCATAACCCTTAGTCATTGTTAAGAAGTTAGTCATGAAACCAATTAAACCTCTAGAAGGTACAATGTAATGAACCTTAGTCATACCATCCATTGAATCCATGTTTTCCATGATACCTCTTCTTAAACCTAATGATTCAATAACTGAACCAATACAATCATCTGGTGCTTCAATTTCTACATCTTCATATGGTTCACATGTCACACCATCGATTTCCTTTAAGATAACATGAGGTCTAGATACCTGTAATTCATATCCTTCTCTTCTCATTGTTTCAATTAAGATAGATAAGTGTAATTCACCACGACCACTTACCATCCATTCTTCTTTATTCTGAATACGTTCTACTTTTAAAGATACATCCTTGTTTGTTTCTTTGAATAAACGTTCTTCAATCTTAGATGCAGTGACAAACTTACCATCCTGACCAGCGAATGGTGATGTGTTTGTACCAAAAATCATCTGGATTGTTGGTTCATCTACATGAAGTAATGGTAATGCTTCTTCACAGCTTGGTTCACAGATTGTTTCACCAACACCAATGTCAGCTAAACCTGCAACAGCCACGATATCACCAGCATTTGCTTCTTCTACTTCAAATCTATGCATACCTAAATAACTGAATAACTTCTGTACACGGAACTGTGTCTTAGAACCATCAGCTCTTAAACATACAACATTTTCATTCACTTTAATAGAACCTCTCTGGATTCTACCAATACCAATTCTTCCTACATAATCATTGTAGTCTAATAAAGCTGGCTGTAACTGTAAACCACCTTCAACATCTACTGCTGGTGCAGGAATTTCATTGATAATCATATCGAATAAACAGTCCATATTAGGAACCTGAGTACTAATATCAGGATCTAATGAGCTTGTACCATTTAATGCTGAAACGAAAACAGTTGGGAAATCAAGCTGATTATCATCAGCACCTAATTCCATAAATAATTCAAGAACTTCATCCATAACTTCCTGAATTCTTACAACTGGACGGTCAACCTTGTTGATAACAACGATAGGTTTAACATGAGCAGCTAATGCCTTCTTTAATACGAAACGAGTCTGAGGCATTGTACCTTCATAAGCATCAACAACAAGTAAAACACCATCCACCATGTGCATGATACGTTCTACTTCTCCACCAAAGTCAGCATGGCCTGGTGTATCCATGATGTTGATCTTATAGTCTTTATAATGAATAGCTGTATTCTTTGCTAGAATAGTAATACCACGTTCTCTTTCTAAAGCGTTACTATCCATAGCACGTTCAGCTAGTTCTTCGTGTGCTTCAAGTGTTCCAGATTTCTTAATAAGCTGGTCAACCAATGTTGTTTTACCATGGTCAACGTGAGCAATAATTGCTATATTTCTAATATTCATAATCGCACCTCTTTCAATTTTTAGATTATATCATAGTTCGTCTTCATTTCAATAAAGAATAGTTTTCAAGATGAGAAAATTTATTAAATATTGAATAACTCAACTCTTTTTCAAAAAAGAACAGGCTTACATGACCTGTTCTGTTAAGAATTTATAAGTTGTAGAAAGAACTTCATGAATATGATCCGCATTATCATAATTATGAGATGCACCAACAATCGGATGGAAGATCATCTGATCACCAAATAACTTTGTATATTTCTCACTGATTGCATAAGGTACTGTTTTATCTTCAGTTCCATGAATGACTAATAAATCATTCTTATATGTATCTAAGTTCTTATAGAAATCTCTTTGAAGCATATCCTTTACAAAAGCATCGCTGATTTCAAATCCATTATGATCATAAACAGGTGCTTCTTCCACTGAACCTGTAAGATAGTCTAAAGCATCTGGTAAACAGAAGGCAGGAGCCCATAATACAAGTTTTTTAATATCTTCAGGATAAATTTTCGCAAGTTCACTCGCAATCGCACCACCCATAGAATGTCCTAAAACATATATATCTGTTACTTGAGGCATCTTTTTTAATTCTTCTAATAGAATACGTGCACATGATAATTCATCATCAAATGTCATTTCTTTAAAAGTAAGATCCGATTCACCACTGCCTAGAAAATCCATTCTTAAAGTACCAACACCCTGTGCTTCTAATAAACGTGATAAAGAAACATAAGAGAACTTAGTTCCTGTACATTGTCCTGTAAAACCATGGAATATTAATAATACAGGGAATTCTTTTCTATGAGGCACATGAAAGAATCCTCTCATAACACCCTTAGGTGTCGCAATTTCACAATACTGCTGCATAATTAGTCCTCCTCTACAAGTGAAACCATTCTCTTCACTTTCTCTTTATCTACATAATCATAATTAATACCATTATAGCTAAATGATACATGATCATTAGCTGTAGTAGGATCTGCTCTCCAATTCTTACATGAAGAATGAACCTGATGAATACCTGTATAGTGAATAATGTCTACGACATTTGTTTCATTAATTCCAGAACCTGCCAATATTTCTATTTGATTGCCATACTTCTCCTGCAGTTCCTTAATAAGCTGAACTCCTTCACTCACAGTAGACTTCATGCCACTTGTAAGTACTCTATCCACACCTAATTCAATTAATCTATGAATCGTTGCATCTGGATCATCACATACATCAAAGGCTCTATGGAATACTGCGGTCTTCCCATAACTATGAATAATAGAGACCATTTCACTTGTACGTGCACTATTGATTTTACCATCAGAGTCTAAGAACCCAAACGCAATACCATCAGCCCCGTGTTCTAATAGTTCTTCTGCTTCAATAATCATCTGTTCAGATTGTAATTCATTATATACAAATCCTGCACCTCTAGGTCTCACCATACATATAACTTCTAAATCCGTATTATTCTTTACAAGTTCTAGTGATGCAATTGTAGGTGTTAATCCACCTAATGCTAACGCACTATTTAATTCAATTCTTTTTGCCCCGCCATGATATGCATTCATTGCATCCTCATAGCTGCCACAACATACTTCTAACTTATTCACTCACTTCTACCTCTACTTCATACTTGTCTTGATCTACAGTCATATAAATAAGGTCTTTAATGTTTCTCTTCACTTTTGTTTCAGTCTTTTCTATGAACTTATTCTTAATTGCTTCTTTTTCTACTTTCTCCTTCTGTTCCTTTGCGAAAGTCTTGTAGTCTGTAATAGAAATCTGATTAAAGATATTCTTTGTTTCATCATAAACCTTAATAGAATTCTCATCGATTTCATTAGATAAGATCTTTACCGCAGATGTTTTCACAATAATCTTATTATTCTTTTTTTCTATCTGTACATCAGAGAGATCCACACCTGCTTTTAGCTTACCTTCATAAGTGATTAAGAAAGACTTCTGTGTTAAAGGAACAGTCCAGCCATTAAACTTTAATGAATTAGAAAACTTCCCTACTTTTGTATAATCATATTCTGAAACAGCTAATTCATTAATATCTCTTATTTTCTGTGTTAAAGCTGTTGAGGTAATTTCTTCTTTAGCTGGTGTACTATGTCCTCCAAAGTACATACCACCCATAAATACAACAATAACTAACACAATAATGACTATAATTGATCTTAAACTAAATTTGTTTTTCATTTTCATCACCCACCAAATTATAGCAGATAAGAAAAAATATATACAGTTCGTTTTATAGTCTAGATGATTTGACAACGAATACAATAAATGATAGTTTTTAAGTAGGTGATGAAAATGAATTACGATAATGTACATATTTCTAGATGGGAAGAAATACCAGATTTTCCACTCTATATAGATCAGGTTGTATCTATTATAGAAAAGAGTTTGTCTTTCTTAAAAAATGACAATGACGCTATTATCACAAAAACAATGATCAATAATTATGTCAAACATAAGCTTGTGAAAGCACCTATAAAGAAGAAGTATGAAAGAGAACAGATTGCTTATTTCACATTAATTTGTTTATTAAAGTCTGTCTTTTCATTAGATGAGATTTCTAAGCTTATTCAATTACAACAGAGTCAGAAAGAATTATCTGAATTCTATAATATGTATTGTGATGTATTTGAGCGTGTCATTAAGACAAATCATTTAGACTCAGAACTACCAGACATATATAATAAATGTATCTTAAGTTCTGTCTATAAGATCAAGGTATCTGATAATCTTCTTGGTGAAGAAACAATGGAAGAAGCATTAAAAAAGGATTGAGTTCAATCCTTTTTACTTATCACCAAAGATGACATTCATATATTTTTCTTCATTCGTTAGAATACGGATGATTGTCACTGTATCATGATCATATTTATAGAAAATACTATATTTTCCTGCAATGACATAATAAAGATCTGTTGTCCATCCAGTTCTATTAGATAGCTGACCACCTATTTCAGGGTGTGTTTTTAATACAGCACATAGTTTTACAATCTTTGGATTCAAACGCATAGGGTTTCTTAAATCAGCACGTGCTTGTCTCGTATATCTTAGATTCATAGTTCAATTCCAAATTCTTTTAAGATATCTTCTTCAGAGATACTTTCATCTGCAGGTGCTTTTTCACCTTTATCTAATTCAATCATTAACTGAGAGATAGCCTGTTCTCTTAATGCCTGTTTACTATTTGATGTTACTAAGAAAGGCATCCCTTCTACATTAATAGACTGCTGGATAAATGCATTAATAGCATCAGTAAGTGTCATACCACACTGTGCATAGATTCCTTCTACCTGTGCTTTGATTTCTGGATTAATACGCATTTGAAAAGTGCTTGTTTTTGGTGCTGTCGCCACTGTTAGTGTTGTTTTTTTCATAGTTCATAAACTCCTTCTCAACTATTATAAACATCACTCTATTAACAGTCAACACATTGTATATACAGAAAATAAATAAAGAAAAAACTGATCAGAAATGAAATCATTTCATCACAGTTTCTTAATTAACGCTTTTTCGCTTTATGTCTAGGTTTCTTAACAGCTTTTCTAGCACGAGGAGATTTCTTAACTACTTCTTTTAGTTCTTCTTTCTTCTCTTCTACTACCTTTACTGTATCTTCTACAGCTGCTTTTACTTCTTCTTTCTTTGTTTCCGCAACTGCTTTAACTGGTTCTTTAGTTTCTTCAACCTTCTTAGTCACAGCTTTTACGGTCTTTTTAACCGGTTCTTTTTTCTTTTCTAGAGTCTTAACGGTTTCTTCTACAACTGTTTTTACAGGTTCTTTTGCTTCTTCTACCTTCTTAGTTACAGCTTTTACAGGCTTCTTTACTGGTTCCTTTACAGGCTCTTTGACTTCTTCTACCTTTTTAGCCACAGCTTTCACTGTCTTCTTTACTGCTTTCTTAGGTGCAGCCTTTTTCTTCTTATGTGCAATAATCGCTTTTGTGATTTCATTTAATTTTGCCTTAGTCTTAGCACGGAAGATAAAGATATGGTTACCTTCAGCCTGTGCAAGAACCTGAGGAATATCTGCTTCAATCTTGATATATTCTCTATACTTATCTGCTACTTCTGCATCAGATAATTCATAATCAATACCAAGACGTCTTCCTACATAACCTACATAATACTTTCTTTCAATTTCATAGAAGCATGTATTATAGATCATCATATCTGCCCAAATAGTATATGTATCTACATCATAAGCATAGTTCATCATATCTGGAATAAAAGCACCTGGTGCTCTCATATTCACTTCTAGAGGAACTAAATCACCTTTTCTACCTAATCCTGGTTTATCTTCAGATAACTTAATGAATTCAAAATGGAAGAAACGACTCTTTGTATCAAATGCCTTAACTACCTTTTCACCAATTTCATAAATAGGCTTACCTTCTACTGGTTCAGAATGGAAATAAATATCAGATGCATCATTGACTGTATCCATAATAGAAGTATCCATAAAATGACTTGTAGAGAATAAAATATTCTTATCCTTATCAGTCACACCTTCAAATGTTACAACATCACCTGGCACAAAATCTTCTAGAATATAATCAATATAATCCTGTTTATGATTATAGAAATCCTTTAATTCTTCATCATTCTTTAATTTATAAGTATGCGTTGCCCCTACACCATTATCAGGCTTTACAATCACAGGATAACCATTTTCCTTAGTAAACTCTAAAGCTTCATCGAGTGTATCTAACTTAATATAATCTGCTACTTTTAAATCAGCACTCTTATAAACTTCTTTCATAGCTGATTTATACTTCATCCAGCGCATATCCTGAATCTGTGGACCAGTAGTCACATTGAAGTCTCTTCTTAATGTTGCTTCTAGTTCTAGCCAGTATTCATTTTCAGACTCAATCCAGTCAATCTTACCATATTGACTAGAGAAATAAGCACACGCACGATATACTTCATCATAGTTCTCTAATGAACCTACATAGTAATACTCAGTCAATGAATTCTTTGTTTCATCACTGATCATATCATATGGGCAATCTCCAATACCTAATACATTCACACCACGATCTTTTAAACGTGAGCAGAAATTATGATAATATTCTGGAAAATGTGGTGATATAAATACGACATTCATCTATTCTTCTCCTCCTAGATAACTCTCTTTACAAAATATGGGAACTGTACTCTCCACCAATCCCAATCATGGTTTACATCATATCCCCAGAAATCAATCCATGCTGGAATATCTTTATATTCTAATAATTCCTTCATTCTACTAGTAGAACGAACCATTTCATCTTCCCAAGCACCCTGACCACAACATAATACAATACGACGTTTTCTATACATTTCTACATATGGATGATCATAACTCATACCTTCAATATACTTGATAGGACTATTTCGATAAATATTATCATCTACATAATCATGGAAGAATAAATCACTATCATAATAACCACTTAATGCGATACATCCACTAAAGATATCCGGTCTTCTAAATAAGAAATTCGCTGCATGCGTTGCACCTAATGAACATCCTGTAGTATAAATACCATTTGCATGTGTACCGCACATCGCATTAATATCAATAATTCTTGGTACTAATTCATCGACAATATAATGATAATACTGTTCAAGCATGTAAGAACGATAGTCAACATCATGACCACCTTCTTCACTCCATGTTTCTAAATCAATACTATCACAACAGAATAATTGTATATTCCCATTATCAATGAGGCCTTCTACTGTTGCGACCATACCATTGTTTTCAAAATCATAAAATCTACCATTCTGTGTTGGAAATACCAGTATTGGTGTTCCTGCATGTCCATACACCTTAAACTCCATATCTCTTTTAAGACATGGACTGTATTCTTTATAATATTCTACCTTCATTCCCAAAACCTCCTTCGCCTGTGCTTATTATATCACATTTACTAGACAATTCACTTATTTATCGGTATTTCCTATATACTCCTTTAATTCTTTAGGAATATGCCTAGCACTTCTTATAGCTCTTAATTGATATTTCTTAAGTAATTTTAATGGATAAAAAGAAGGATCATATGTTTTTAAACGTTTAAGAAGCATACTTGTTTCATCACTCTCGATGACCTGACACTTATACATAATCGCAGAATAAGGTGCCCCATAATAGATATACACAATAGCATCTTGATGAATATTTCCCTTTTGATGCCATCTTATAGTATCACTTTGATTAAATGCCTGAATCAAATCAAAACGCTTAGGAGAAGCAGGAATCACCCAATCATCACATACCACAGTAGTCTGATAGCTCTGATCAATAAGAGACATGATATCTTCATCACTCAATGTTTCATCTAATAGTATACTAATCCAATATTTCTTATTCATATGAAAAGCAGGGTAGATAGAAGGATGATCAACTGTATCTATAGGAACCTTAATATTCAGACATTCTACTTCTCCTTGTTTATCTAGAAACTTAGAATAATCTGTATGCATAATAAGTCCAAACCACTTATCATTATTTCTAAACACAAATGAATCACCATCCTTGAAAGGATGATCTGGAAGAACATGATACTTTTCTTCAATGAGATGCACAAGACGTTTAGATTGAGAAAAAATAAAATAATCATATACAAAACAATGAGTTAAAATATCCTCAATACATTCTTCATAAGCTTGTCTCACTTTTTGTACAAACTTCCCCTGCTTACCTACCAGATGAACATTTGTATATTCTTCATCTGTATCAGAATCATAAACCTTAGCCTCTAATATATCATCTACTACTACTTCAATCCTGAAATCACCATCGAGTAAGTCTTTCTTATATATATAATTATGACCCTGTTTTTTAAATCCATAATCAATGAGTTTATTCTCGTCACAATGATAACGCCTATAATCCTTCATAAATATACCTCAAAAGGCAGTCAAAGACTGCCTTACATATCAATTTTGATATTCTTTACTTTCTGTTTTACTTCTTCTTTCATATGAGAAATAGTCAGATTAGGAAAACCATGTTTCTCCACTAACTTGTTTGTATAATCCTTTAAACGATAAACAGAAAAATCATGTCTTTCTTTTTTACCCGTTAAAGTATAGTAATTCACAAGTGGTGTGAATACCACATTCTTAATCTTCTTTTTTTCTATATCAAAAGAAAGCATACCTTCTAATTGACATGATTCTTCCAACATGCCACTCACAAAATTACCTAAACTATAAGCAACTAATGTACGCTTACCATCCGCTCTTTGAATATATTCTACATCCTGTAATGTATGTGGATGTGTTCCAATAATCACATCTGCACCTGCATCAGCAAGCTTTTGTGCCATATTCTTCTGAAATGCATTAGGAGATTGATCATATTCAACACCCCAATGACAAGATGCGATTACTATATCAGCACTCTCTCTTGCCTTCTTCATATTTTCCATCATAGTGGATTCATGAAAATTAATCATATAAGGTAACTTTTCCTGATAAGTCACACCATTCACATATTGATTAAAAGATACAAATGCAATCTTAATGCCATTCTTTTCTACTATCTTAATATTCTGTTTTTCTTCTTCATTCTTATAAATCCCTAAATAAGTCATACGAGGATACTTATTAAATACCTGGATAGAATGTAATAGACCTGATGCCCCTTGATCATAAGCATGATTGGTGGCTCCATTCACTACATTAAATCCTACCTTCTGTAAATCACCGGCAACACTATCAGGCGCATTAAAGAGGGGATAACCAGAAGGTGCACCTCCACCCAATATCGTTTCCTGATTCACAAAACTATAATCTGCCTGGATATACTTCTTAATATTCTTATAATAGCCTGTAAAGTCATAACCACTAGAAGTCTTGGCTTCATCAAGCATACATTGATGATAGAGATTATCTCCTACTGCAACAAAAGAAACACTCGAAGTTTCTTTTTTCTTTACTTCTTCTTTAGGAGGTGCACTACATCCTGAAAGAAGTAACATAACTGCAAGAAGAAGTTGATATTTCATAGATTATTTAGTCGTTGAACCAAATCCACCATTACGTGTTTCAGTCGCATCATCATCTTCAGTAATACCATATGTCATGAAGATTCCCTGGGCAATACCCTGTCCTGCCTGTACATCAACTACTTTTCCTTCATTTGAATCATTCGTCATCTTAATAAAAATATGACCTTCATTATCTGAATAGAAATAATCACTATCAATAACACCTACAGTATTATTTAACTGTAGACGATACTTAAATCCTAAACCACTTCTTGGATAAATCATCAATACCCATCTTTCATTCATTTCACAGCGGATTCCTGTTGGAATCTTTACTGTTTCTCCTGGTTCTAAATGTATATTAATAGGTGTATAAAAATCATATCCTGCAGACCCTTTAGTTGCACGACGTGGAAGCTTAATTGCATCATAGATGTCCCTTACATCTTCCTTTTCCATTCCCATTTGAAACTGTTCATAAGATACTTTATAAAATTTAGCGCTATTCATTCTAATCTCCTTTCGCTCATATTTATATTATACACAAAAAGTCTAGATTTTCCTCTAGACTTCATTATCAAAGCGATATTTAAATTCTTTATACGTTCTTGCAGTCTTTTTATCAGTTATTATAGCATTGTAATAGTGATCATCCTTAGTCACTTGAATATTTAAAGACACTTTACGTTTATCTGTAAAACTAAAAGAAGATGCCTCTACCTGGGGACTACTCAAATCACTCTCCAAAACCGAAATAGTAAAAAAGTAATTCATATACTGCTTCTCATATACTTTAGAACTGCCATGATAACAACGCATGAGTCTATTATTCTTCTTAATCGTATAAGAAACATCTAAATGTTTATTAAAGACATAAGAGTCAATCTCTTTATATTCCTTCTTATGAAGATTCTTATTCATCTCTTTAAAGAAAGTAGTCTTATAGTCTCTATCCATACATGTAACAGAGATATCTTCACCATTTAATAATCCTGAATAGAACGTCCTTACTTCTTGGCCTATATAATTTGAATTGGCACGTGTTGAACATCCACTTGTCAACAAGAGTGCAATTAACCAAAGTATCTTCATGCTTTATCACCTGCAAGCATTATACTAATTACTTATGGAAAAACTGTGTATTTTCAAAAAAAGAAGCATTTATTTATGCTTCTTTCCAACTCTTTCAAAAATACAACTTTGCGATTACTGAGGTAGGTTGTCTATCGCATATTGCGCTTCCTCAGCAGTAAAACCTTCTCCGTAGCTTGAAGTTAATTGATTGTAAATTCGTGATTTAGACATATTCATTGATGTCTGATAATCCTTAGCTTTCTCTAATGCATTTGCCTTATAATCTGCCACTAAATGATCCACTGCATACTGTGCCGCTTCTGCTGTAAAGCCTTCTCCATAACTTGAAGTTAACTGTCTATAGATTCGTGATTTAGACATATGCATTGTAGACGAATATACTTCTGCTTTCGCAAGAGCATTCTTATCTTCCATAGTAGGTTCTTTACCCTTTGAATAGTGAACAGTGACAGTACTTCCCTTTTCTAATTGTGTACCTGCCGCTGGTGACTGACTAATAAATCCACCCTCTGCCACACTATCAGAAAAGTCTTCTTCCTTGCTGAATTTAAAGCCATTTTCATTACACCAAGCCTGTGCATCTGTTTGACTCAAATCAGCAACTTCTACTTTCTCTACTTTCTTTTTCTTCTTGACTTCCTTTGTAGTAGACACTTCAGGTGAAGATTCAATTGGCTCTGGATCACTGATACTACCTGCATATGCAAAAACCAAGAAACCTGCAAGAATCATATAAAGTGCTTTTTTCTTAGGCTGTTTTTTGAATAAACAATATACAAAATAGCCTATCCCCACTAAAAAAGCGACAAAGCCAAGCATCATGAATGCATCCACTGATACACATCGAATCACAAACAATACAAAGAAAACGAGTGAAGCCATTAATGTCTTTTTCGCCTTATCATTTGGTTCATTGTTTTTCTTTGATTTAACGAAATACACAATGCCTAGTACAAGTAAAACCACAAATAATAGAAATAATATCATAATCAACATCCCCTTCCTTTGATATCTATATTGTAGTACTATCCATCAAAAGATGTATTGAGTAAGTGCTTGAGAATGCCTATTTTAAGGTGTCTACAAAAAATAATTAAAAAAGCTGTACAATGACAGCTTATGATTTATACGCCTGAATAACTATAGACCCCTGCCATGAATCCAACAATCAAAATAATGATTAAATACCATACAGACAGTTTGACTCCTTCACTTCTAATATAAGCAGTCGTTATTGGATTAATAATCACACCAGTTACTACAAAGTATATAACACTCAACATTCCACCTTTTGTGGTTAATGATATTACTGCATATAATAAACAGACTATAGAGAAAAACCAGAATATAACTTTCCCAATTACTCCACCAATCGTTTTTAACTTTTGTTTGTAGTCTTCTCCCATCAGATTCTGAAGTATCGAACTATTTGCCGAATCATTTTCAGCCATACGTTCTGAATCCGTATTGATCAAATACTGTAAATAATCTTCATCAGATAATTCTTTGTTTTCTTCCATTCTATACATATCCGGTAATGTATAAACTGGTTTATCTTCAATGACTTTTTGTAATTCCTGTTCTTTATCCACTATCTGTGCATCGATAACTTTGACTGATGATTCATCTTCAGGTCGTATAAATGATTCTGGCACAGGTGTTCTTGATAAGACACTTAATTGAGCAATTAAATTCTGTGCATCTCTTTGTGCTCTTGAAAAAGCCGGACTTGTTTGATCAACTGGTGAAGAAATAAATACAACTTCTTGCACAAAACCATCAATAGTCACAAATACTCCTAGATGATCACAAGTAGGAATTTGATTTGAAACCGAAGATCCTTTTGTCTTGGTTTTACCTAGAGTCGTACCAGCTACAACAGCACCAACAGGTCCTGCAACAACGCCACCGGCAACAGCCCACCCCAATGAAACATGTTTTTTAGATTTTGAATTACTTGTTGTTTCAATACGAGAACCATTGATTATATTAAGTTGTGCACCTTGTATACTTGAAAATAAATATTCCGCATAATTGATTCGAACCTTTCCCTCAGTTCTATTGACCCATAATTTACCACCACAGCTTATTTCCCAACGACTATTTGATATTCTAGAAATCTCCTTACTTCTACTTTTTACAAGCTTATCTCTTTCTGATTTTACCCTTTTTACACCCTTATTATATTGTTTGTCTCTTTCCTTATGAACTCGTGCAATAACCTTCTCCCTATACTTTGGGTTATACACAAATTTATGTAGTTCTTTTTCCTCGTTAGCCATTTTCATTCTCCCTATTCTACATAAAATAGAATATATCACCATAACATATATTTGCAACATAAAAGAGATGCCGAAGCATCTCTATGATTTATTAGGAAGAGTAATCGTAATACAAGTACCTTCTCCTAATTGACTATGTAATTTCACTGTTCCTTTATTATAAGAAACAATATGCTTAACAATGGCAAGACCTAAACCTGTACCACCTTTGATTCTACTACGTCCCTTATCAACACGATAAAATCTTTCAAAGACACGTCCTTGATCTGCAAGAGGTATACCAATACCTGTATCCTTGACTTCAATGATCATGTTATCTTTCTTACTATAAATATGAACATATACATGACCATCTTCTTTGTTGTATTTAATCGCATTACTTACAAGATTAGAAATCAATGTTTCTATTTGAGATCCATTTCCAATATAAGTAATAGGTTCTACATCTGTATGAAGTTCTACCTTGTATTTCAATAATAAACCTTCATAATCTTCTGATATATCCTTCATTAATGCCTGCATTTTTACAGGAACCTTTTCTACAATGAGATCATCACTATCTAATCTAGATAACATCAAGATATCATTAATCAAAGAAGACATATTAGTCACTTCTGTTTGAATCTTAGAAAGCATCATCTTCTTCTGATTTTCATCATTGATGAATCCTTGTGATAATAATTCACTGTAACCTCTAATAGCTGTAATAGGTGTTTTTAATTCATGAGATACACTAGAGAAGAATTCTTCTCTCATCTTTTGTGAGTTCTTCATTGCGGTAATATCTACAAAGAAGAGTGCTGTACCAAATGGAAGGCGGGAGATTGCACATTGGTAATCAAAATCATGAATCTTTAATTCTATACGCTGTTTCTTAGGTGCGCTATTTAACGCATTTATAAGATCAGGATAAGTAATATGATCTATTAAGTTGTCCTTTTCTTTTAAAGGTCCTAAAATCTTTATAGCACTATCATTGACACTTAAGATCATGCCATTCTCATCAAGTAAGATAAAACCTTCCTCCATCTTTCTTAATATCGCATTGATCTTATCTTGTTCAAATCTTGTTTCTCTCATAGATTTCCTTAATCGATGAGAAAGATTTTCTATTGTATCAATAATAGGTGTGAATTCTTCATAATCTGTTGTTGGGAGTTCAAAACGATAGTCTTCAGTCATGTTATTAAGAGACTCACTGATTTCTGTCAAAGGCTGAGTGACTCTCTTAGAGAGTTTACGTGCAACTATGTATGAAAATAATATACTGATCAGTATAGAAATCGCAAATGCAGGAGCAAGTTCTGGAAAATAACCCCATACACCTGAATAAGGGATGGACAATCTTATAATGTGGGTATCTTTATAATATGCAGCATAGAGTAGCGTTTGATTCGTTGTCTCAGAACGTCTCATTGCATACCCTTCATGATTTGAAGAATGAAGTGCTTCCTGCACTTCTTCTCTTTTTATATGATTAGAAGAAATATCATCCTTGTATGTATCTGCAAGAACTTTACCTTTTTCATCTATGACAGATATTCTTGTATCATCAGAGAAAGCAAGTGGATTCAATGTTTCAATCTGTTTATTTAAATCACCCGAGTAATCTAAGTTATATTCTATTAATTTTACAGAATACATCATTTCTCTTTCGGAATCCTCTTTCATTGAACCAGAAATAATAAATATACTCGTTGCACTACAGATACATAGAGATACCAATAATAATGAGATGAAATATCTTAATATAGATTGTCTCATTATTGACCATCCTCAATAAAACGATAACCTACGCTTCTGATTGTCTTAATATAATGATGCCCATCATCACCAAGTTTTGCACGTAAAGAACGAATATGAACATCTAAGGCTCTCGATTCGCCTACAAAATCATAACCCCAGATATTATTTAAGAGTTCTTCTCTTTCTACAACACGTTCTTTATTTTCTACTAAATAGAGTAATAACTGATACTCTTTATGAGTTAATTCAAGTTTTTCACCCTGCTTTAAAATAATATGTTTCGATTTATCAATTTCTAAAGATGTTGTCTTAATAACCTTTGAATGATGCTGGCTTCTTCTAAGTAATGAGCGAACACGTGCAGCAAGTTCCAGCACTCCAAATGGTTTCGTCATATAATCATCACAGCCTGAATCTAATCCTCTTACCTTATCTATTTCACGATCTTTTGCGGATAGAATTAAGATAGGTAAAGTTGTATTCGTCTTTCTTATCTGCTTAATAGCTGAAATACCATCTAATTCTGGTAACATGACATCAAATATTGCAAGATCAGGCGTATCTTCATGAATTGCGACAATCGCATCTATCGCATTATTAAATAGAGTAATTGAATACCCACTTGATTCAAGAGATAACTTGATAATTTCCTGAATATTTTCATCATCTTCAATTACATATATACGTTCGCTCATTGATTATATCCCCCTTATATAATACGCTGCTGGTTGATGGATCCTGTTTCCATGAAATCTAACCATTCACAGATATTAGATGCATGATCACCAATTCTTTCTAGATATTTCGCAATCATGAAGTAATCTAAACAGTCATCAGCATTTTCACTATTTTCTTTCATAATCTGGATGATTTCATTCTTAATATCTAAGAATAATGCATCAATATCATCATCCATTCTAGAAATGTTATGGGCTTTATCTACATCACCTTCTACAAAGGCTTCAATAGACTTATGCACCATTTCTTTTGCAGTCTTTAACATATCTGGAATATGTTCTACTGTTCTATAAATATGATCACCAGATAAATCTAAGATAATTTCACAAATATCAGAACACTGGTCACCAATTCTTTCTAGATCAGTGACAATCTTTAAAGCAGTAGTCACAATACGTAAATCTCTTGCCACTGGCTGCTGTCTTAACATTAACTTAAAACAAATAGACTCAATAGAACGTTCCATATCATTGATCATACGATCATTTTCCATAACTTCTTTTGCAAGCTTAGTGTTCTTGTTTTTAAATGCAGCAATAGTATTTTCTAACGCATTCTCTACAAGACCGCTCATCTTCTGAAGATCTACATTAAGCGTATCTAGTTCTCGATCAAAACGACTTCTCATAATTTTTACTCCTTCATTATAATATATTGATTTAGATAATTAAATATTAACCGAATCTACCAGTGATATAATCTTCTGTTCTCTTATCCTGAGGGAATGAAAAGATCTTTTCTGTATCACCCGTTTCAATGATTTCACCCTGTAAGAAGAATGCAGTATTGTCTGCAATACGTGAAGCCTGCTGCATGTTATGTGTCACAATCACAATTGTATAATCTTTCTTAAGATTCATTAATAAATCTTCAATCTTAGATGTAGAAATTGGGTCTAAGGCACTTGTAGGTTCATCCAATAAGATAACATCTGGGTTAACAGCTAAACATCTTGCAATACATAATCTCTGCTGCTGACCCCCAGATAAACCTAATGCACTTGTATCGAGACGATCTGCAATTTCATCATATAAAGCAGCCTGCTTTAATGATCTAATCACAATCTTTTCTAATTCAGCATGATTCTTAATCCCATGAATTCTAGGTCCATAGGCAATGTTATCAAAGATACTCATTGGGAATGGGTTGGGCTGCTGGAATACCATACCTACTTTCTTTCTCAATAAAGTTGTATCTACTCTAGAATCAAAGATGTCTTCACCATCCAATGTCACCTGCCCAGTAATCTTTACCCCTTTTACATAGTCCTGCATACGGTTTAATGTTTTAAGGAATGTAGATTTACCACATCCAGAAGGACCGATGAACGCTGTAATCTTATGTTCTGGGATATCTAGACTTGTATCCTTTAAGGCATGCTTTTCACCATACCATAGATTTAAATTCTTAATTTCCATTTTATTCATATATATTGACCTCATTATTTTGCTTTTTCTACATTAAACTTACTTGATAGCCATTTAGCGATAAAGTTCATGATTAATACAAGAATAATCAAAATCATCGCAATCACAAAGGCCTGTCCATATTCCGCATTACTCATTGCCATATAAAGCTGGATAGTAAGTGTTCCACCACTTTCCATCAAGTGTGTAAAGAATCCTCTTGGCATAAAATAACCACTACCTGCTGTAAATAATAAGGCAGCTGATTCAGCCACAATACGTCCCATACCAAGAATCACACCTGTTAAGATACCAGGCATAGCACTTGGAAGGATTACAGTACGAATCATATACCACTTAGTTGAACCAATACCTAATGCAGCTTCACGGTATGAAGAAGGAACTGATTCTAAGGCAACCTGAGTGTTTCTAATAATAATTGGTAAGATAAGAATAGTTAATGTGAAACATCCATTTATGACTGAATATCCTAAATGAAGCATTTCACCAAAGAAGATCATACCAAATAATCCAAAGATAATAGATGGAATACCTGATAATACTTCTGTTGTAAATGATACTGCTGCAACAAACTTCTTATTTTTTGCATATTCATTTAAGTAGATGGCCGCACCAATACCAATTGGGCAGGCAAACAATAATGTACCTATCACAATATAAAGAGTATTGATGATGTTACCTAATAAACCTTCAGGGTTCATTAACTGACTCATTGGTTCAATTAAATTCTTGAAATGGAAATGGGGAATGGCTTTTGAAAATACATAACCAATAATGACAAGAATTAAGATACTAGAGAAACTAGCACATAGATAAATAAGTCCACGTAATATAGTGTCTCCTATTCTTTTCTTTTTATGATATAACGTTCTATCCACAGCGTTCACTTCCTTTAATGGGGACGTAGCTGATACTTTTTTAGAATCTGCTTTATCCATTTTCTTCACCCTTCTTTAGAATCTTCATTAATACGATATTGATAATCATAATGAAGATGAATAATACTAAACCGATTGTAAATAATACTTGTCTATGTACACCACTTGAGTAGGACATTTCAGACACGATAGCTGTTGTTAAGAAACGTACTGAATTGAATGGTGCAGGTAAATTAACTGCATTACCAGCAACAAGTAAGATAGCCATTGCTTCACCAATAGCACGTCCAACACCTAATACAATGGCACTCATGATTCCATTCTTAGCAGCTGGAATAACTACTTTAAAGATTGTCTGAATCTTAGTTGCACCAAGTGCATAAGAACTTAATCTCAAATGATTTGGAACAGTTTCTAGAGCTGTTTCAGAGACATTGATTAATGTTGGTAAAATCATGATCACTAATACAATAATTGCGGCAATGAGGTTTGCCCCACCAGTGAACTGATGTGAATGAGATGTATGATAGAAAAACTTTTCTAACTTATACATCTGTGGGTTGATGATTAAGATACCAAGTAACCCATAAACAACGGATGGAATACCAGCTAATAACTCAATAGCTGCTTTCATAATCTTCTTTGGGGTACCAGTGACCATTTCACTTAATGCGGCTGCAGTAAATAAACCAACAGGTATTGCGATTAAGACTGCAAGTAAAGTACCAACAATAGAAGTTAAGATAATGTAAAGAATACCGAACTTTCCTTGAGAAGGAACCCATTCTGTTTTAAATAAGATATTTCCAATACCAACCTTAGCAAGTGCAGGTGTGCCGCTATAGATCATGTAGGCAGTAATAGCGACGACTGCAACTATTGAAAAAGCAGCACATACACTAACGATTAATGCGGCTGCCTTTTCTGATGCTTGTCTACTTTTATTGGTACCGACAATGCTATTTAGCACTGATTAGACCTACTTTTTTAATGATAGCCTGCCCTTCATCACTATCAATGTAATCGAATAATGCCTGAACTAATTTAGACTGCTTTTCAATTTTACCTTTAGTAGCCATTACAAATGGTCTCTGTAATGCATATTTACCAGCTTTAATGTTCTTAACTGTACAATCAACACCATCTAACTGTAATGTGTTGATTGATTTATCAACTGCATCGAGTGATACATAACCAATAGCACCTTCAATAGAAGCACATTTTGCCACAACTGCACCAGTATTATCTAATTCCTGTGCATACTGACATTTATCTTTTACTTCTAATAATTCTTCAAATGCACCTCTCGTACCAGAAGCCGCTTCTCTACCAATAACAACGATCTTTTCGTCTTTACCACCAAGTTCTTTCCAGTTAGTGATTTCACCAGTATAAATCTTAGTTAACTGTTCTTTAGTTACATTCTTAACAGTATTATTTTTATTAACCGCAACTGCGATACCATCAATTGCTACGATGTTTTCTTCAAGACCCTGGCTCTTTTCTTCATCAGTTAATGCTCTTGATGAATCACCGATATCAGCTTTACCATTTAATACTGAAGAGATACCAGCAGATGAACCTGTGAACTGAGCTTCAACTGTAACGTTAGGGTTCTTTTCTTTGAAAGATTCGCCTAAGGCAGTAACGAATTTTTCCATTGATGTAGAACCATCAAGTGAGATCTTTCCTGATAAATCTCCTGAACCAGCAGTTGAAGAATCCTTAGAACCTCCACAACCAGCAAGTGAGAATGCAAGTACACATGTAAGTACAAGCGTTAATATTTTTTTCATATTTACTTTTTTCCTCCCGTCTTCTTAAGACACCTACATCATAGATTTTTCTCCTTAACAAAAAAATCATATTTGTGTATGTATTATCTTAAGATTATGTAAATGTGTTTTTTCACTTTTTACATAATTACGGTTGTTTTATTGTATAAACAATAGTACAATTTGGTCGAATTTTCGGAGGTGAATGTTAAATTTATGTTATATGAAAAGGAAATCCAACAAAAAAGATCAATAAAAGCCCTCAAATCATTCGTATGCGTTATTCTTGCGTCATGTTTAATGGCCTTTAATATTAAGACATTTGTACGTGCTGGTGAATTAGTCCCTGGTGGTATTACCGGTATGACTCTATTAATACAGAGAATAATGTTAAAGTATGCTAACATTACTGTTCCTTATTCTGTGCTTAATATTTCATTAAACGCGATACCAGCTATTATTGGTTTTAAACTTATTTCAAAACGATTTACTGGTTATAGTGTATTAATGATTGTTTTAAACTCATTCTTAGTTGATTTGATTCCTTCTTATAAGGTCACAACTGATCCATTACTCATTGCTTTATTTGGTGGTTTATTAAATGGTTTGGCTATTTCTATTGCCTTATATGGTAAAGCAAGTTCCGGAGGAACAGACTTTATTGCAGTCTATATTCATCGAAAGTGGAATATCTCTTCTTGGAACATCATTCTAGGTTTTAATATTATTCTATTATTAACTTCTGGAATGTTATTTGGATTTGAAGCATCTCTTTATTCTATTGTCTTCCAGTTCGTATCTACTCAGGCAATAGATACTTTCCACAAATCAGATCAGCAGATGACTTTATTCATCATATCTAATAAAGCAGATGAATTAGAAAGAGAATTATTAGTTAAGACACATCATGGCATGACTCGTTTTACTGGTGAAGGATCTCATACACATGAAGATCGTGTCATGCTTTATACAGTCGTCAGTGCCGCAGAAGTCAATGATGTTTATGAAATTATTAAAAGTATTGATAAACAGGCTTTTGTTAATATAGTCAAAACAAATGCTGTAAAAGGAAGGTTCTATCAGGAACCTATTGATTAACCTGGATTTATTCCAGGTTTTTTAATACAAAAAAATAAGCAGGTCTCCCTACTTATTAATACATTGAGATATCAAATCGTGAACGATGTTTTCTTTGCCTACAACTAAATTTGTGATTAATTGGTTTTTAATTGGATGTCCACGATAATCACATAGTATACCGCCAGCTTCTTCTAATATCACCTTACCAGCAGCATAGTCCCATAATTTGACACGACGTTCTAAATAAGCCTCTACACGCCCACACGCTGTCCATGCAATATCTAATGCACAAGAACCACTACGACGTATATCAGAACAATGTTTCATAACTTCCTTAATCGTATAGAAGTTCTTATCCAGCATTTCATCATCTTTATAATAAGGACTTGTTCCTACAGCCACTAAGCTTGATGAGAGGTTCTCTTGATGGCTTACATGAATACGATGTTCATTCAGATACGCACCTTGTCCTTTAATACCATAAAACAGCTCACCCATATAAGGGTTATAAATCAACCCTATTGTTGGTTCACCATTTTCCAACAATGCTAACGAGATAACACTGCAATGGTAATCATGAATAAGATTTGTTGTACCATCTATTGGATCTAATACCCAGCATGGTTGACTGAAATCCACTTCATTGATCTGTTCTTCGCTCATGAACTGTACATCAGGATATTTATCCATTAAACATGTCTTAATCTGATCCTGTACAATGAGGTCTATTTCGGTTACATAATCATCTTTCCCTTTAGAATAGATTGAATCATCCCTTAACTGCCCCATAATATATTCACCAGCATGATAAAGCACTTCTTTTATATAATTGACATCATAATTCATATAATTTCCTCTCTGTGCACAAGTATAGCACCTTATACAATAAGTATGGTTATCATCAAATAAAGAGTATATTAATAATTTGTAAAAAAAAGAATCCTCCATAAGGAGGATCATGCACTACATAAATATTCTTTTGGCTTGATATGGATGAAATATGAATGCAGTGGCTGTTTTTCAATCAATGCCCTAATGATTAAAAGGATCAGCGTTCCTAGGAAAATCAAAGTTATAATGAGTTAAAAGTATGAGGGTTTCATTAATTACTCACTTTATATCCATGTTCAATAAGGGATTTAATTATTAGCAATACTCTTACGAGCAGTGATCATTCTTATCCTCGCACCCGAATAAGAATGTACAGGAGATGCAGACATATCTGCACAAGATCATGAGGTCCCTACACCCCACGATATGTATAACTAGATTTTCCTATCTTAAGACCTTAATCTTAAGATGATAATATATTATCATCTTATTGGTATTTTATCAATGATAATAATAAAAAAATGTCATGAGCTGGACGTCTCATGACGATTTAGGAAGCAAAAATTTATTTTCTTTTTGCATCTTTATAATAATCTAACAAAATGATTAAACAAGTATTCTTAAGGATATTGTATAGTTGTTACAAAAAAAGCGAATTTATATGCATAAATCCACTCTTTTTGTCACTTTAATAGATATATTCTTCTTTCTTTTGTTTTCTCTCATATATATAAATAAATGGCGCATACACAAGTACTGAGATACATATACATATGAGATGTGATATTGCCCCATAGATACTTCCTCCAGTAACTAAGAAGCCCATTAAAATAGGTGGCATAACCCAAGGTACTTCCATGATCACATGTGGACAGAATCCTATTGAAATAAGGAAATAACCCGCTGTAAGAGAGACAAGTGGTGCAAGAATAAATGGAATAGATAATAGAGGATTAAGCACAATGGGCATACCAAAGATGACTGTTTCGTTGATATTCGCTAAACTTGGGAATAAAGAAATATTCGCTATTAGACGATTATCATGTCTTTGAGAAAAAACAAGTATATATATCACAAGCCCTAATGTACATCCTGAGCCACCAACTTCTCCAAACATCTGAAACATCATTGAATTGAATACATATGGTATATCTTTTCCTCTTAACCCCGCATTAAATGATGCCATATTAATATAGAGTAATGGTCTATACAAAGATTCAACGATAGGCAACATAAGATTCTTCCCATGGAAGCCAACAACCCAGAACAATAAGATAATAAAATACAAAACAAGAACCGCAATCAAATTATCCCCTGCCATCAGCTGTAACGGAAACTGTACAAGATTATATATATTTGTATTAAGTGTATGACCTGTGCTTAGGATACAAAGATAAGAGACAGAACCCATAATTAAGAGTGTCAGGAATGTTGGTACGATATTCATAAATGATAATACCTGATTGGTAGAAACCTGACTAGGAAGCTTAATTAAGAGACAATCGCAGTTTCTTAATAAATGATAGAGTTCTGTCGCAATTATAGCGACAAGCATTGCGGTAAAGAGTCCTGATAAAGATGTATAACCGATACCTATTCCCTGCGCAGTAAAATCTTTCAAAGTGATTCCTATAGAATGTGGTATATGCACAAAGGTGGATAGTTTTGTTTGTACAATAGCCCCACCACCTGTGTGTAATAGTACATTGATATGTAAGCCATCTATTGTATGTGGTGTAACAACCAGCCAGCTTAAGAAACTGACAATCACAGGATAAATATCATGATCCCCATTTGCCTGGGCAATTTCACTAGATAATAATAATACAATTACGATAGAGATACATGAAATGGCTGCATAATTCAATGCTTCAAAGATTGGATTAAAAATTTTTAATTCCATAATAAGTGGAAAAACAGCACCTAATCCCCCACGATCATTAACTAGTACATTTATCCAAAATATTCCAACAGCGCCTGTAAGAGATATTGGCATATAATTTTGGAATGTATTTTTAATCGCATTTAAGTATTTATTCTGAGTACATCTCATAGCCACCCAGGATAAAATATCTACTAATTTATTCATTCCATCACCCCTTCGCACTCCCATCTTACATTTTTCAATAGAAAAAGTCCATCACTAAGATGGACTATTCAAAAAGAAGGATTTAGAAAACAATCTTCGCAATAATTCTAGCTTTAATAACACCTTCATGATTTTCAATCACTTTAGTGATATCTTCTGATAAATCATTTGTATCAATGACAGTATATGCATATTCACCGCGTGCTTTATTAACCATGTTTTCAATGTTCATGCTCTTTTTCGCAAATGCGTTCGCAAATACTGCTAACATGTTAGGAATATTCTTATGAATAATACATACACGATATGTTGTTGTACGTGGTTCTACAACTGTAGGTAAGTTAACAGAGTTCTGGATATTACCATTTTCTAAGTAATCAATCATTTCTTTTACAGCCATAGTTGCACAGTTATCTTCTGATTCTGGAGTAGAAGCACCTAAGTGTGGCAATACAACTGTATTTTCAGTTTCTACAAGTTCTTTAGAACCAAAGTCTGTGATATAACGTGCCACTTTACCTGATTTTAATGCCTTGATAATATCTTCAGTATTTACTAATGTATCACGTGCAAAGTTCAAGATACGTACACCGTCTCTCATCGTTGCAAGTGACTTCTTATTGATCATGTTCTTTGTATCAGGAGTTGCTGGTACATGGATAGTAATATAGTCACATTCCTTGAATAATTCTTCTACAGTAGCTGCTTTATGAACCCATTTAGATAGTTTCCATGCTGCATTGACACTGATATATGGATCATAACCATAAACTTCCATACCTAATTTAACAGCTGCATTGGCTACATTCACACCAATTGCCCCTAAACCAATAACACCAAGCTTCTTACCATCAATTTCAGGACCAACAAACTGGCTCTTACCTTTTTCTACGGCCTTTCCAAAATCATCAGCTGGTAATGTCTTTACCCATTCAATACCAGGAATCACCTGTCTTGAACTTAAGATTAAAGCACATAATACCAATTCTTTAACCGCATTCGCATTAGCCCCTGGTGTATTAAATACGCAGATTCCTTTTTCAGTACATGTATCTACAGGAATATTGTTGACACCTGCACCTGCTCTTGCGATTGCCTTTAATTCAGCTGGGAAATCATAGTCATGTAATTTAGCTGATCTGACTAAAATCCCATCTTCATGTTCTAAATTATCACCGACTTCATAATTATCGTCAAAGATTTCTAAGCCCTGTTCAGAAATCTTATTTAAAGTTTTAATCTTATACATATTCCTTATGTTTCTCCTCGAATTCTTTCATGAAATTAACTAAATATTCTACACCTTCATATGGCATTGCATTGTAGATAGATGCTCTAATACCACCTACACTACGGTGTCCTTTTAAGTTTGTCATACCTGCTGCAATAGATTCCTTTACAAATTCAGCATCTAATTCTTTAGATGGTGTTGTGAAAGTCACATTCATATTAGAACGTGCATCTTTCTTTGCATGTGGTTTATAGAAATCAGACTGATCTAAGTAGTCAAAAAGAAGTTTAGCTTTCTTTTCATTCTTTTCCTTCATCACTTCTAGTCCACCCTGTTCATCAATCCATTTCACTACGAGACCTAACATATAAATAGCCCAGCATGGTGGTGTGTTATACATAGAATCCTTTTCTAACATAGTATCTAATTCAGAAAGAACTGGAATATTAGCTGGATGTGGTTTTACTAGATCTTCTCTAATAATAACTACACCAAGTCCGGCAATACCCATATTCTTTTGTGCGCCAGCATAAATAACACCATATTTAGAAACATCTACAGGTCTTGATAAAATATCTGAAGACATATCTACTACAAGTGGTGCACCCTTTGTATCTGGTACGTAGTTCCATTCTGTACCATAGATAGTGTTGTTGTTACAAAGATGTACATAATCAACACCTTCACGAATATCTAACTGATCCTGTGTAGGAATTTCTGTAAAATCGTTTTCCTTACCGTTATAGGCAATATGAACATCCCCAAACTTAGCCGCTTCTTTTGCCGCTTTGCCAGAGAAGCTTCCTGTAACGATATAATCTGATTTACCATTCACCATAAGGTTTAAGGCAATGTTTGTGAATTCCTGTGTTGCCCCACCTTGTAATAATAGAATCTTATAGTTATCTGGAATATTTAAAACTTTCTTTAAAGTTGCTTTTGTATCATCAAAAATCTTTTGGTATGTTGAGGAACGATGACTCATCTCCATTACGCTCATGCCTGAGCCTTTATAATTAAGCATCTGATCTGCTGCTTCCTTTAATACCTCTACAGGTAACTGAGATGGTCCTGCAGAAAAATTATAAACTCTCTTATCTGTCATTTTCGACGTCCTCCTTGTTAATTTATATGCATTATATTAGTTTAATACAAATTTGTCCACTGATATTATTAAAAAATACAAATATTTTGAAAAATATTCTAGATTGTATACAATATAAGCGTATTTTGATAGAGATAGACTCACGATGATAAATCATTATAATTAGAATTAAGAAAGAGGTGGCGTATGGAAAAATTTAAGAATGCGACAATGAATGATATTTTTGCAGGTATTATTGTTGCTTTTATATCTATTCCTATATCAATGGGATATGCTCAGGTAGCAGGTCTACCAATGGTCTATGGTTTATATGGTTCTTTGGTTCCTATTCTCGTATTTAGTTTATTTACTACGAGTCATAATTTTGTATTTGGTGTAGATGCAGCCCCTGCAGCTCTTACTGGAAGTGCATTGGCGACTCTTGGCATTACTGCCGGGACAAAGGAAGCAATGCAGGTGGTCCCTGTTATTGCACTCATGGTCGCTTTATGGTTGATCTTCTTTTCAATTATTAAAGCAGGACGTGCAGTCAAATATATTTCTACACCTGTCATGGGTGGATTCGTAACGGGTATCTGTTTGTCTATTATTATGATGCTTGTTCCTAAACTCTTTGGTGGGACAACAGGAACAGGTGAAATATTCGAATTAGTCAATCATATTATTAAAGAATTACCACTCTTTAATGGCTTATCTTTTGTATTAGGTATGAGTACCCTTGTCATTATTCTTATAGTAAAGAGAATAAATAAGAAGATTCCTATGCCTATTCTTATGATGTTTATAGGTGCTTTATTGACTGCCCTATTCCCTTTAGAAAGATATGGAGTGAAGTTATTACCTCATGTTGATCCAGGTTTACCAAAACTTGTGATCCCTTCTATTGCCCATGTAGATATTTCTGCTTTATTCTTTACTACATTATCTATTGCGATTGTTGTACTCGCACAGACTTTATTATCTGCACAGGGTAATGCAATGAAGGATGGCTATAAATTAGATGGAAACAAAGAAATATTTGCCTATGGTATGGCTGAACTAGCTACTTCACTTGTAGGATGCTGTCCGACGAATGGTTCTGTTTCTAGAACTGGTCTTGCAAGACAGTACGGATGTAAGACTCAGGTGATGAGCTTATCAGCTGCTGCAACTATGGCACTTCTTCTATTATTTGGTACAGGGTTTATTGAATATCTTCCTGTTCCTATTTTAACTGCCATCGTTATTACTGCCTTACTTGGTGCCTGTCACTTTGCGTTAGGTCAACGTTTATTTAGAGAAAGTAGAAATGAATTCTATATCTTTATGGCTGCATGTTGTGGAGTACTTATCTTTGGGACTATTTATGGTGTAGTGATTGGTATTGTCTTATCATTCCTCGCTGTAGTTATTAAAGCAGTCACTCCACCAGCCCATTTCTTAGGTGTAATTCCAGAGCAGACAGGTTTCTTTAATCTAGAAAAGAATGTGAATGCAAGACCAATTAGACATACTATTATTTATCGTTTCCCAGGAAATCTATTCTTTGCGAATATTGATAAGTTCCAGGAAGATATAGAAAAAGCGATTAAAGAAGATACTGAGCAGGTTATTGTAGATGCTTCTGGTATTAGTAATATTGATTTTACTGCGATTGATCGTTTGATTATCTTCTATAATGATTTACAGAAAAGAAATATAGATTTCTATTTAACACGTCATATGGATCATCTTAATCAGGCATTAAGAGAAAATGGCGGTATCGATATTATTACAAGTGGTCATGTGAGACGTACAATGCAGCAAGCATTATTGGATTGTGGGCTTGTCCCTCCTTATCCATTAGAAGATCTAGAAACATCTCCTACCTCATTTATGCAACCTGAACTAGAATGGGCTTTTGGAGATGAGGCTGAAAAGTATAAACAGAAGATGACACAGGAAATGTTGGATAAGATTCATTCTAAAACTGACTTATCTCCTGAACTATTAAAAGATATTGAAAATCATACAGGCTTTGGTGAACTAGGTTTGATTGAAGCGGATGAATTCTTATCAAGACTAGAAATGCATATTCCAGAAATCATGGAAAAGATTCATGAAAATGAGCAGTATGTAGAAGAACGACTCGAACAATATCGTGATCGTATTGAAGAAAAGTTACATGACATGAATCCTGAAACATTACGTGTATTAAAACAGTACCGTAGCAAATATGAAAAGAAACTACAGGAATTAAATCCTCATGCTTTTAATCATTATAAAGAGCTCCATCAGAAACATTTAGAAAGACTGGAGAAAAACAAAAAGTGAAGATGAACCCATCTTCACTTTTAACATTAAGGAGTAATTCAATTATCAAATATTATCCGAGAATTTTCAAAGCAGCATCTAATACCTTTTCACCGTTCATCATACCATAGTCACGCATATTGATGACTTCAATTGGCGTAGATGTTAATTCTCTTAATCTCTTTTCCATATGACGAACTTGTGGACCTAACATAATGACATCCCAGTCATTGAGTTCTTTTTCTGCATCTGTTACTGGGAGAGCCTTCACTTCCATTTCAATACCTTTATCTTGTGCTGCCTTTTCCATCTTTAATACAAGCATACTTGTTGACATACCAGCATTACATACGAGCAAGATCTTCTTCATAAGTTTCTCTCCTTCCTTTATATTCATTATATATTTCTTAAATTTTGTTGAGCTATTCAATACAAATTAAGGTAGAAAATTATCAATATTTATATTTTATTGAAGTACTTTTATGATAGAAATATATCAAAAAAGTGAAGATGACCCAGTCTTCACTTTCGTTGTTAAGGAGTTTGACAATTGTATATTTTTTAATGATTTTCAAAGCAGCATCAAGTACTTTTTCATCATTCATCATACCTGATGACTTTAATTGGTTAAGTTATTCTCCTTTCCTATGTGTTTCATTATATATTTCTCTCCCTATATTTCTATGAAAACACGTGATCTAGAAGAATACTTATCAAACTCAATCATCATATTTCATTTTATATGAAAAAAATTTGTCAATCTTCTCTTACTTCATTGTTTTTTCCCAGACATCTGCTATATTACGGCCTACATCTTCTGGATGATGCGCATCACTTGCAGTAATCATCTGAACATGATGTTTTTTCAAAGTCTGTAATAACTGGTCTGATAAGCCAATATCAGGTGTATGATAACGATAGTAACATCCTACATTGTTTTCTGCTTTCATATGATGTTCATTTAATAATTCAGCAAGTTCATCATATGTAGGCTGTAAGTCATAAGTAGGATAATGGCCAAACATCTTGATCGTATCTGGATGTGCAAGCTGTGTAAATAAATCAGACTTTATAAGTGAGAAGACACATTCATAGTATCTCTTATAGATTTCATCCACAGGATACTTGTTCCATAAGATTTCTTCTGACCATTTCATATCATAGAGTTTACCGTCGATAGAATGAATGGCTCCTACTAAGAAATCAAAATGATAAGGTCTTAATATTTCTCTAATTGTTTCTTCATATTCTGGTACATAACATACCTCTAAACCAAAAGACACCTTAATAGGTAAATCCATTGCCTTGATTTCTTTAATTAAAGCACAATATTCATCTAAAGTACTATGAAACTTCATTTCTTTATTGTTTAACCATTCTTCTTGATAAGGAGATGCTTTTCTTACGCCTTCATAAACAGGTCTGAATTCTTTAAAACGATGTGTGTGATCAAGAATCTGTATTTCATCCATACCATTCTTTACTGCACTTTCCACAAACTGTAGTACATATTCTTTTGAGAGATTCCCATATTCTAGATGCATATGTCCATCTATCATAAATATCACCTTCCTATTTTTGGATTATAACACATACATATACATTGTTGTAGAAATATAATAAATATTTTAGGAGGATTTCTATGAACATCTATACATTACTACAAACAAAGACAGACTTTACATCAAGCGAAAAGATTATTGCGGAATATATTCTAGAGAATCCTGAGAAAGTAATTCATATGTCTGCCCAGGAAATAAGTGAAGCATGTTTTGTTTCTGTGACTTCTATTTATCGCTTAGCAACTAAATGTGGCACATCAGGATTATCTGATTTAAAAGTAAAACTATCATCTTCATTATCTGAATACAAAAAGATGGATGAGACATTTGATTTTGATTATCCAATCAAGAAATATCAGACACATCATGAAATGATTGAATTATTAAAAGAAGACTATAATCAAACAGTATTAGAAACAAGTCACCTTTTTGATTTAGATACATTACAGGGTATTGTACAGTTAATGGATTCTTCTCAACAGATTGATATTTATACTTCAGCATGTCATTTATTCTTTGCGAAGAATTTTAGTTTTCAGATGTTGGAGATTGGAAAACAGGTTAATGTTCCTTCAGAAGAATATCAATCACAATCACTTGCTGCATCAAGTGATTCTTCTCACCTTGCAATAGTCATTACCTTTAATGGACGTGGGATGTTATCAGAAAAGATTCCTTCTATTTTGCATAAGAATCATGTCCCTACTGTACTGATTTCTTCTACTGAATATCATCCTGAAATCAAGTATTATGATTATCAGTTATTCTTAAGTTCAAAGGAAAATCACTATAAGAAAATGTCTTCCTATAGTACAAGATTAAGTTTATTATTTGTATTAGATACTCTTTATACAGCATATTTCAAAAGACATTATGAAGAGAATATTGAAAAGAAGACAGAGTACTATAAAAGAATGACGGGGGAATAAATATGGCTATACGTGCTATTGTATGTGATGTTGATGGAACATTACTGACTAGTAAACAGGTTGTGGATGAAAGAACTGTTTCATCTATTAAGAAAGCAAGAAGTAAAGGAATATTATTTGGAATATGTACAGGTAGAGATGCAGATAGTGTAAGAAATCATATTAAATCATGGGGTATTGAAGGATGTATTGATTTTGTAGTGGGTTCTGGAGGTTCTGAGATTGATGATTATATTCTTGATATATATCAGGAGAATCATACATTGAGTCCTGAATTGATTAAAGAAATCATGAATCATTACAAAGATATGGATTGTAACTTTACAATCTGTCATGAAGGTATTCTATATGCACCTAAAGATGATGACTATATTAGAGATATGGCTGAGGGTGATGGGATTGAATATAGGGTTGTTGATTTTGATACGTTCTTAACACGTCCTTATCGTAAGTTGATGATTATATGTGATCCAAGCTATATGCCTCAGATAGTGGAACGTTCTAAATCATTTAAGAATAAAGACTATAAAGCATCTGCCTTAGTAACTACCAGTTTCTTGTATGAATATATGAATCCTCATGTGTCTAAGTCTAATGGTTTAAAAGAGGCTTTAGCCCTTCATGATATTTCTATATCTCAATGTATGGCTTTTGGTGATGAAGATAATGATATAGATATGTTGGAAGAAGCAGGTGTTGGTGTAGTAATGGGAAATGGGTCTATTCATGCGAAAGCTGTCGCTAACTATGTCACAGAGGATAAAGATTCTAATGGAATAGGTGTATTTATTGAAAAGTTTATATAAGCTTTTTTATCATTTTATGAGCGTTTTTTAAGAAAAATGATATAATGTGAGATGGTTAAGAAAGGAGTCAATAAAATGGCAAAAGTTGATATTATTTCTGGATTCTTAGGTGCTGGTAAAACAACACTTATTAAAAAATTATTAAATGAATCTTTAAAAGATGAAAAGTTAGTACTCATTGAAAATGAGTTTGGTGAAATTGGAATTGATGGTGGTTTTATGCGTGATGCAGGTATTACTGTCAATGAATTAAGTCAGGGTTGTATTTGTTGCAGTCTTGCAGGGGACTTCGAAACAGCTTTAAAGGAAGTTGTAGATACATATCATCCTGATCGTATTATTATTGAACCAACAGGTGTTGGTAAGTTATCTGATATTATTGCAGCTGTACAGAAGGTACATGGTGCTGATTTAACACTTGATCGTTTCTTTACTGTAGTAGATGCAAAGAAATGTAAGATGTATCATAAGAACTTTGGTGAGTTCTTTAATAACCAGATTGGTGCAGCAAGCTGTGTAATCTTAAGCCGTTCACAGGATGTGTCTGAAGAAAAGATTGCAGAATGTTTAGATATTATTAGAGAATTAAATCCTCATGCACCAGTCGTTACTACTCCATGGGATCAAATTACAGGTGATATGATTCTTGAAGCAAGTAATCATAAGGATGCTTTAGAAAAGGCATTGATTGCAGCTGAAAAGGAACATCAGGAAAGTGTTCATGGACATCATCATGAACATCATCATCACCATGATCATGACCATGAATGTGAATGTGGACACCATCATGATCATGACCACGAATGTGAACATCACCATGACCATGATCATGAATGCGAATGTGGTCATCATCACGATCATGAACATCATCATCACCATGATGGAGAAAGCACATTATACTTTGATGAAGAAGATATGCATGATGCAGATGAAGTATTCAATAGTATTGGTATTGAAACAGCACATCCATTTACTAAAGAAGAACTTGATGATAAGTTAAAGACTTTAGGTACTGATGATTCTTTAGGTCATATTCTACGTTCTAAGGGTATTGTGAAGGGTACTGATGGTAAGTGGTTTGAGTTTGACTTTGTAAGTGGTGATTATGAAATCCGTGAATGTACACCAGATGTTGGTGGAAGAATGTGTGTGATTGGTGAAAAGCTTGATGCACATAAGATCTATGATTTAATGAAAGGTTAATGTATGGATAATTTAGAAACAAGAATTTATCTATTTACTGGCTTTTTAGAAAGTGGTAAAACAACATTTATCAACGATACAATTATTAATACTGACTTCTGTGATTATGAGACATCTGTGCTTATTGTGACAGAAGAAGGTGAAGTAGAATATAATGAAGCAGCTATTAAGGAACATAACTGTGAAATCGTTTATGTAGAGAATGAAGAAGACTTGACTGCCGATTTCTTTAAGGATTTAAAGGAGAAATATCATCCTACACAGGTTCTTGTAGAATTTAATGGTATGTGGAATGTAGATCAGTTTGTAGAATCAAAATTCCCTGAAAACTGGGATGTTGTACAGATTCTAACTACTATCAATGCCTCTACTTTCCAGCTTTATGTGAATAACATGCGTGCACTTTTATTCCAACATTGTGCTAAGAGTGACTTAGTCATCTTTAACCGTATTGAAGATGGTATGAAAAAGTCTACTTTAAGAAACAACATCAAGGCAATGAATCCTGTATGTCAGATCATCTATGAAAATAAAGATGGTTCTGTAAATACTATGCAGGATGATGAATTACCATATGATTATACACAGGATCATTTAGAAGTTGCGGATCATGATTTTGGTATCTTCTGTTATGATGCGATGGAACATCCAGAACGTTATGATCAAAAGACAATCAAAATCAAAGGTAAATTCATAGGTCGTGATAAAGTGATTCCTAATGGTTTTATTCTTGGTCGTTATGCAATGGTATGCTGTGAACAGGATACTTCATTAATTGGTATGCTTTGTGTAAGTGAATATGCGTCTAAATTCATACCTAATGAATGGCTTCTATTAGAAGGTCATACACATATTGAATATGATCCATCTATGAATGCGAATATCTGTGTTCTTGATGTAGATCATGTTGAAGGGGCTAAACCTTTAGATAACGAATATGTTACATTTGATTAATCCAGGATTTTTCCTGGATTTTTTCGTATTCTAAAACTAGATATTACGTATAGTAAATAGTACTACTTCACACATTCCATGTATTTAACTAAAGTCATTAATTCTATTCCCAAAAGACCATAAAAATCATTTAAATGCGTCATAAAAAATCAATCATGTAAGCCTCTAAATTAGAGAGCATCCTAACATAATTTATTATGCACTATTGTTTTAGGAATGTATTTTTTAGAACTATGTAATAGTTCTTTAGGAGCAGTTCATAAACCATATTATTTTCAAATGCTTTTTAGCGGTAATAGAAAAGGTGTCTGCCATTTTATAGCAAACACCCTTTCTTAATGACACGAAGGTATTAGTTTTCTTTATCTTAATACCATTGCCTATTTCACCTAAAGAAGCATATCATGAGTATCATTATGATATTTTTGCTGCGTAATATTATCATCTAAAGCAGCATTTTACTTAAAAAGAGAGATTTCATTTAATACATAAGTTAAATTCTAAAATTACTTATGCTTATTTAAGATTAAAAAACCAAATATGATAATAAGCGCAATAATAACAATGCAACAAGCAAGAATATAATCAAGGACAATAATATGATTAAGTTCTGGTTGAGCCAAATAAGTATTACTAAGCAATGAATTAATAATATAAACCATTAGATAGGCTAAAAGAATTGAGACAATAAATTTTATAATCATTTTATTTTTCATTGTACTATTTCCTCCCGTTAAAAACTTTTTCATTTGTATTGTTCATATAATGTTTAATTTTGTATACACTGGTTATATCTAAAAAATAAATTTTCATGTCATTTAAGCAAAATACTATTTATCAATTAATAACCATAGTAATAGAGTGATTGCTCCAAGAAAACACAAAAAGGAATTTAAAATTTCTGTATTTTCAATTAATAAATCAGCAGTAATTATCCTTTTTTATAATGCTCTTTATTTATAAATTTTATAAAATCTATAAAATCTAGATTCGTCTCAGGATATAAACTGAAAATGTTATATGGATCCTCAATTAATAAATTTGAACTTTTAAGTATTTCTATAAATGAAAGTATATCTTTATTTTTTGTTGAGTTATACGTAACTGGAATATCATAACTTGTATTGTTATTTGTTAATACCTCCATAGTAATTTGTGCACTATCAAATCGAACTCCTATAGTAAGCCCATAGCATATCTTAATTTTTTTTATATCCGAGTATTTAATTAATAATTGCTGGGAGGTTTTTAAAATTTTTTCGTACAAACTTAGCGATTGGTAATATATAATTTCTTTTTTACGATTATCGATTAAACATCCATGTTTTTTTGTACCCATTAATATATATTCAATCATAACCACACCTCCTCGTATAATATGTACGTAATCAGTTAATGAATTTTATTATTCATTATTGATTGT
>JAFEHB010000156.1_pt1 | contig 71226 bp, 60 predicted proteins | sample 9267121 | NCBI WGS metagenome assembly JAFEHB01 (sample SAMN17103336, study PRJNA684904) | human gut metagenome | isolation source: diarrhea sample from child under the age of five | host: Homo sapiens | place: South Africa: Mafikeng, Mafikeng Provincial Hospital | collected 2019-09 | reverse complement strand
CCGCATGTCCGGTGGTGTGAGAGGTCGGCGGCAAAAGCCGTCTCCTACTCGATCATTTCATCAGGTTGAAGCCAGGCGGATTAAATGCTATAATTGTCAGATAACAGGCAATTGAAATAAAATATTTTTTACAAAAATAAAAAGTTGATAGTATGTCTGACAGGTATGGCAATGATGGCAGGAATTCTCAGTGGATGTGGAGGCAGTATCGGTAAGTCATCCGAACCGGTTACGCTCACTGTGTGGACATACTATAACGGCGAACAGCTTGATGCGTTTAATGCGCTTGTAGATTCTTTTAATGACACAGTCGGCAAGGAAAAGGAAATCGTAGTTGAGAGTTCCAGTCAGGGAAGTGTTAATGACCTGGAAACAAATGTTATGGCAGCAGCAGAGGAAAAAGTAGGTGCTTCCGATATGCCGGCTATTTTTTCTGCATATGCGGACACAGCTTATAAACTGGATGAGATGGGCAAAGTCGTCGACCTCAGTGAGTATCTGACAGAGGATGAACAGACAGACGAGCCAAACGATGGCAAGGCATTGTTCGGCTGTGGTGCGATGGCAAACTACATGCTGGTAGGAGCAAAGCAGCTTGGAGGAAGCCTGTTCGAAGTCAAAGACGGCAAGATGGGTCTGAATTTTGATAAGGATATTGTTCGGAAACTTATGACAGATAGTTTTTATGTACATAATTCTCCTTGTTTTCCATATAATAACCATACAGCACGAAATATGGAAAAACAACAGGAGGAACATAACCTATATGAAAGCTACAGGAATCGTCCGCCGCATCGATGACCTTGGAAGAGTTGTGATTCCAAAAGAGATTCGGCGCACACTGAGGATCAAGGAGGGAACCCCGCTGGAGATTTTTACAGACAGAGAAGGCGAGGTTATCCTCAAGAAATATTCTCCGATCGGAGAGCTGAGTATTTTTGCAAAGGAATATGTGGAGGCTCTGGCACAGACGACAGGCATGACGGCATGCATCACAGATCATGACCAGGTGGTGGCAGCTTCAGGACACGGCAGCCGTGAATACGAGGGCAAGGGAATCAGCCGTGAGCTGGACCGGGTTATCGCAGAACGGGAAATGAAGTGCTACTACGGAGAAGAAAAAGGCAAGATAGCACTGGTCGAAAATCAGAAAGAAAATAAGGCAGGTCTGATCATACAGCCGATCATCTGCGCAGGAGACGCGATCGGTTCGGTTGCACTTGTCGGAAAAAGTAACGGGGAAAGACCGGGAAATTCGGAGAAGATGCTGGTACAGACGGCAGCAGGATTTCTTGGACGGCAGATGGAACAATAAAAATACCGGAGATTCTTTGAGTGAAAAAAGAATCTCCGGTGTTTCTGTTTTTATCAGCACTTCTCAGCAATTTCATAGATCAGGCGTTCAGTATCCTCCCATCCAAGACACGGATCGGTGATAGAGCATCCAGGGGTCATGTGGTCGCTGATGTCCTGGCGTCCTTCGAGCAGGTAGCTCTCGATCATGACACCTTTGACAAGTTTGTGAAGTTCCGGATTGCAGTTGCGGCTGTGGAGAACTTCGTTTACGATACGGATCTGCTCCTTGTATTTCTTGTTGGAGTTAGAATGGTTGGCATCAATGATGACAGCCGGGTTCTTGAGATCCTTCTGGCTGTACAGGTTGTAGAGTCGGATCAGATCTTCATAATGATAGTTCGGAATTGCCTGTCCATACTGGTTGACACCTCCACGGAGGATGGTGTGGGCCAGGTCGTTACCGGATGTCTCAACATCACATCCACGATAAATGAAATGATGCGGATGCTGTGCAGCAGTGACGGAATTAAGCATAACGGAGAGGTCGCCGCTGGTCGGGTTCTTCATGCCGACCGGGATATCCATTCCGCTGGCGGTAAGGCGGTGCTGCTGGTTCTCAACAGAGCGTGCGCCGACAGCCTCGTAAGAGAGGATATCGTCGAGGTAACTTCTGTTTTCCGGGTAAAGCATTTCATCGGCAGATGAAAGTCCTGTTTCCTGCATAACGCGCATGTGCATCTTACGGATAGCGATGATGCCGGCAAGAAGGTCAGGAGCTTTGTCCGGATCCGGCTGATGGAGCATTCCTTTGTATCCATCTCCGGTAGTACGCGGTTTGTTGGTGTAAACACGCGGGATGATCATTAACTTATCAGAAACTTTGTCAGCGACTTTCTTGAGGCGATTGACGTATTCGCAGACAGTATCCTCGTTGTCTGCAGAGCAAGGACCTACAAGTACAACAAATTTATCAGATTCACCGGTAAAGATACGGCGGATCTCCTCGTCACGAGCCTGTTTGACTGCTTTTAATTCATCGCTGAGCGGGTATTCGTTTTTCAGGACTTCCGGAAGTGGAAGTTCATGATTGATCTTCATAGACATGATGTATTTCCTCCAGTGTATAGATGGCACCTTTATATATGTGAAAGGTGTTTTTTCAATCTAACACAGTATAACATGTCATAAAGAAAAAATCTAGCAAATTAATGCGTTAAACTGTAAAAGTATCAATTTGTCGAATTTAAGAGTATTTTTGCAAGAAAAAACCAGGGGGACATATTTAGAGCCACAAACTCCGTCCCCCCTGGTCGATCAATCGAGTGCTTTCTCGCTCATTTCTTCGAGCAGGTTTTTCTTGATGTCATATAATTTCTGAGAAAGATCTACATATACTTTCTGAGGATTTACCAGTCGGCGGGATTCATCCCAGAGAGTGTTCTGTTCTTTCTTGCAGTATTCGCGAAGTTCCATAACTTCCGGTGAAGTGTAGACACGTTTGCCCTCGCGGATTACCGGAACCAGAAGTTCACGAAGCTCATAAGTGCTACCGAGAACCTTGGTCTTTTTCCAGGTATCAGATGGGTCGAAGATGATCATGGTTTCTTCCGGATCAAAAACTTCGTCTGCCATACAGATGAGGTCTGCCTTGATCTTACCGGTGGATTTACTGTAGATACGGTAAACGGTCTTGTCGCCCGGGTTGGTGACTTTCTCTGTGTTCTCGGAAAGCTTGATCTTTGGTGTGAAGGTGGAGCTTCCTGCGTCCTTGACTGCGGCAAGTTTGTATACACCGCCGAAAGCCGGGTTGTCACTGCTGGTGATCAGGTTGGTTCCTACACCCCAGGAGTTGATCTTGGCATCCTGTGTCTTGAGGCTGTCGATCAGGTACTCATCCAGATCGCTGGAAGCGGAAATCGTCGCATCGTCAAATCCGGCAGCAGCCAGCATCTTGTAGGCTTCTTTGGAAAGGTATGCGAGGTCACCGCTGTCGATACGGATTCCATAGTGTGTCAGTTTGATTCCTTCTTCACGCATTTCCTCGAAAACGCGGATCGCATTCGGGACACCGGATTTGAGTACATCGTAGGTGTCGACCAGAAGTGTACAGGAATTCGGGTACATCTTGGCGTAAGTCTTGAATGCAGTGTATTCATCCGGGAAGCTCATGATCCAGCTGTGGGCGTGTGTACCAAGCACAGGAACATTGAACATTTGACCGGTCAGAACGTTGGAAGTTCCGGCACATCCGCCGATCACTGCGGCACGTGCACCATAGATACCTGCGTCCGGTCCCTGTGCACGGCGAAGACCAAATTCCATGATCCCGTCACCGCGTGCCGCATAGCAGACACGAGCCGCTTTGGTAGCGATAAGGCTCTGGTGGTTGATGATATTGAGGATTGCAGTCTCGACAAGCTGTGCTTCCATGATCGGAGCGATAACCTTGACAAGCGGCTCTCTTGGGAATACGACAGTTCCTTCCGGAATTGCGTAGATATCTCCGGTAAAACGGAAAGTGCTCAGATATTCCAGGAAATCTTCTTCAAAAATATTAAGACTTCTGAGGTAATCAATATCTTCTGTTTCAAAGTGAAGATTCTCGATATACTCGATCATCTGTTCCAGACCTGCTGTGATCGCGAAGCTTCCTCCGCATGGATTGACACGATAGAACATGTCGAAGATAACAGTCTGGTTGGTTGGGTTTTTGAAATAACCCTGCATCATCGTTAATTCATATAAATCTGTGAGCAGGGTCAGGTTGGTTGCTCTCATCTAGTTTCTGCCACTCAAAATGTGTTAAACATACTCACATTGAGATATTGCGGTTTCTCACGAATACCGCTTACTGTTTCTTCGTGTATGCTTTTGAGTAACCTGAGTTATCTCTACTCACAGATCCTAAGTACACTCCACAGTCGTTAATTCCCAAAATAGCCTTCGGTACATACTTATTTTTGCGAAATCATGCAACTTCGTAATTTTCTGCATCCCGCAAATTCAGTGCTGCATTGAAATCTCTGTCTTCAACATATCCACATGTGCAGCTGTAGATCCTGTCCGAAAGTTTCAGGTCTTTTTTGATGCAGCCACAGCAATGGCAGGTCTTTGAAGATGGATACCATCGATCAACTACCCGTAGTTCGATTCCATATTCTGAACATTTGGCTTTTAGCTTTGCACGAAATTCATAGAATTTCTGTGACGAAACTGCCTTTGAAAGATGCCGGTTCTTCATCATTCCGGATACGTTCAGATCCTCGATCGTTATGTGAGATGGCTTGGTTTTCACAATCTCAGCTATTGTTTTATTACTATAATCTGTGCGGATATTTTCTATATGGTGATGAAGTTTTTGTACCTTAAGCTTTTGTTTGCGTATATTTGCTTTCTGAGTGGGCTCTCCTTTCTTTAAGTTCTCATATTTACGGGAAAGCTTTCGCTGTGCCCTTCTTAATTGTTTCTCAAGTTTTCTGATTCGTGCTGTTTTATTGATATTTCTATATACAGTTCCATTTGACACAACTGCAAAGTCCTTCAGCCCCAGATCGATTCCAATCCCGTCACTGAAATTTCCATTTACTTCTGGAGCAGATATTTCAACAAGCACGGATACATAGTATCTACAGGCTTTCATGGAAACTGTTCCGCTTCGGATCACATATCCATCCTTAGATGTCGGGATGTAACCTTTTTCTTTCAGCCTTACCCATCCAAGTGTTGGAAGTTTGATTCTGTGACGTTCACAAAGACAGTCTTTGGGATTATTCCTTACAAAATACATTTTCACATCGGATTTTCTTTTTTTCTTATATTTTGGAAAACCACTCTGATGATGAAAAAATCTTGAAAAAGCTGTACAGGTATTTTCGATTGCATTCTTTACCGATTTGGAACTGACTTCTCTGATCCAGGAATATTCCGGATGTTTTGGAAGATATTCATTGTTCAGCCATATACTGAATGACTTGCCGCTCATAAATTTTTCACCGGCATTATAACGTTCTTTATTATGAAACAGGTAAAAATTATAAATATATCTGCATGTGCCGATTGTCTTATGTATTTTGATCTTCTGCTCTTCTGTAGGATTGATCTCTGTTTGGAAGCTCTTTAGCAATCTCCTCATCCTTTTCTATCTGTTTCTTATACTTACGAAGTCCATATAATTTACAGGAAAATTCATGTAGAATTTTTCAAATCAATCGTATCCAAAACGGATAAATCTGCCTTTATGCCTTTAAATTGAAAATACAGGTCATACGTGTAATAACGTCTGTCCGTAGGAGGTCGGATTGCCTTTAAGATTTCCTCGTTGTCCTATTTTTGAAGAATTTTTACAGAAACATCTAATAACTCAGCAAAATCTTGTTTCAATACATTTGATTACTTATATCTTCCTCCTTTATATTAAGCGAATAGATCACAGATGCCGGCTTGTAAAGGCATCCTGTATCAAAATGTAAAACCATTATAGCATTATTTTACACGATCAGCACTAATATTTTACATAAACCACCAATTCTTTGGTTACTGTTCAGAGGTTAGCATAAGTCATTGTAAAAAATGATGAAATTTATTTTTTTTATTTTGTGGATAATCATTTTCAGCAGGAAAAACTGTGTTTATAGTTTTTCCTGCTGTTCTTTTTGTGAACAGTTATACTCCGGCTTCAGTTTTACGAAACAGCTGGCAGACTGGAAGAAGAACAGGGAAAGAATCTGAAACTCCGTGCACAGATAAACCGGGATTATGAAAACTCATCGATTCCTTCATCAAAGACCATTAATCGTAAAAAGATCGCAAACAGCAGGGAAAAATCGGGCAGAAAGCCAGGCGGCCAACCCGGTCATAAAGGATACAGCAGAAAGAAACAGGAGCCTACGCATCCTATAATACTTCTGCCTCCACCAGAAGCGGTGTCTGAAGACTGTGCTTTCAAAAAGACTGGAAAAACAATCATAAAACAGCTGGTAAGCATCCGTATGATGTTAGATGTGACGGAATACCATGCAGATGTTTATTATAACAGTAAGACGGGCGAACGTGTACATGCTGCTTTCTCCAGTTATGCATGCAGACTGTACAAATGCCAGAGAGAGCGGAAACAGCTGTTATGTGTATGTATGTGCAACACCTGATGGAAAAGCTCTTTATTTTGCACGCAGTTTATCAGGAAGAAATGGGAAACACACCCGAAAAAGGCTGATTTTATGCGGGTTTTCAGGAAAATCAAAATTTTTTTAAAAAAATTAAAAAAAGGGGTTGATTTTTTTGAAACCCTGTAATATAATAACATTCGTCGCGAGCGATAAGAAATAAAAAACGCAAGCGAATGAATGAAGGGCTATCGCCAAACGGTAAGGCAACGGACTCTGACTCCGTCAGTTCAAGGTTCGAATCCTTGTAGCCCTGCTACTTAAGCACCTCAGATGAGGTGCTTTTTTTCTGCCTATTTATGAAACTCTTTGAAGGCGATCGGAGCAGGCTGTTTTTTGTGATGTTCTCCGATCTGTTTTTCCATCCAGACCATATTATACCAGGTATCAAATTTGTAACCGCACTGATAAAATTCTCCTACAAGACGGTATCCCATATGTGAATGAAACTCAACACTGTTATTATCCAGATGAGCATCGGCGGAAGGTGTATAGGCGATGCAGGCATTCATATTGAGGATTCCCTGAGCTTTGAGTGTCTGTTCCAGAGCATCGTGCAGGAGTCTGCCGATTCCCATGTGCTTGCAGTTCTGATCGACATAGATCGAAGTTTCTACAGCCCAGTCGTAAGCGGCACGCTCGTGGAACGGGCTGGCGTAGGCATAGCCAAGGATCTGGCTGTTTTTTTCTGCGACGAGGTATGGATATTTTTCCAGAGTATGGTGGATTCTGGATGTAAACTCTTCTATAGATGGCACATCGTATTCAAAGGTGATGGCAGTGTTTTCGACATAAGGTGCGTAGATCGCGAGAAGAGCCGGGGCATCGGATTCCCTGGCGGTGCGGATCGTGATTTTTTCATCAGATGACATGAAAGGTTCCTCCCTGATTTCCTTTAAATATTTTATCATGATTATAGCACCTGAAAGGAAAAATAACAGAGGAAAAAATGTGTTGTTCTGACGGTTGCAAATAAAAACGGGAAATGGTAAAGTTTACTGAGAAATAATTATAGATTTTGGTAACTATTCAGCAGTAGAAATGAAAGCGGGGATATATATGGCATACAGTTTCAGCGGGAGAGTCCGCTACAGTGAAATCGGAGAAAATGGTCTGTTGACACTGCCGGGAGTTCTGAATTATTTTCAGGACTGCAGTACTTTTCAGTCGGAAGAAGTAGGTCTTGGAATGGAAGTCCTCAAGGAATGGAAAAGATTCTGGGTATTATCCGCATGGCAGGTGATCGTGGACCGCTATCCGTATCTGGGAGAAGAAATCACCACTTCGACCTGGGCGTATGGATTTCGGAGTTTCCTGGGAATGCGTAATTTCTGCATGGAAACAAAGGGTGGAGAACGGCTCGCCTATGCCAATACGTACTGGACCTATATCAATGCGGAAAATGGGCTTCCTGTCAAACTGACGGAGCGCGATACCGCGGCATACGGGCTGGAACCAAAACTGGATATGGATTATGCACCCCGCAAGATCAAACTACCGGGCGAGTATGAGCAGCAGGAGGCTTTTGCTGTGCAGAAGCATCATCTGGACACGAATCATCATGTAAATAACTGCCAGTACGTCCAGATGGCGATGGATTATCTGCCGGCAGATTTCAGGATCCATCAGATGCGCGCAGAATATAAGCAGCAGGCAAGACTTCACGATGTGATCTGCCCGGCGCGCGCTGTGGAAGACACAAAGACAACGATTCTTCTGAATGACCAGAAGAGTGAACCATATGCAATTGTAGAGTTTATGTAATAAAAAACATTGGAGGATTTTTATGATCGAATTAGGAAAAAAACAGACGCTGCAGGTAGTAAAAACAGTAGATTTCGGTGTATACCTGGCAGAAGATATGAACGCAGATACCAAACATCAGGTACTTCTTCCTGCAAAGCAGGTTCCGGCAGGTACAAAAGCCGGTGACAAACTGGAAGTTTTTATTTACAAGGATTCACAGGATCGAATGATCGCAACTACAAATGAGCCGCGCCTGACAGTTGGAGAAGCAGGACTTCTCAGAGTAAAACAGGTGACAAAGATCGGTGCATTTCTGGACTGGGGGCTGGAGAAGGATCTTCTGCTTCCATATCATGAGCAGACAACAAGGATCTTTGAGGGACAGGAATGCCTGGTTGCTGTTTATGTGGACAAGAGCAGCAGACTTTGTGCAACAATGAAAGTTTATCCGTATCTTTCCCAGGAGACACCTTACAAAGAGGGCGACCGCGTGAAGGGCAGAGTTTACCAGATCAGCGATAACTTCGGTGTTTTTGTTGCTGTAGATAATAAATATTCTGCGCTGATCCCGGCAAGAGAGGCAAAAGGAAAATACCGCCCGGGAACTGTCCTTGACCTTCGTGTGACCAAGGTCAAAGAAGATGGAAAAATGGATGTCAGCGATCGTGAGGAAGCATACATTCAGATCAATGAAGATGCAGAAAGTGTGTTCAGCATTATCGAAGAATTTGCAGGAGTTCTTCCATTTGATGACAAGGCTTCACCGGAAGTCATCCGCAGAGAGTTCGGTCTGAGCAAAAATGCATTTAAACGTGCGGTAGGACATCTGCTCAAAGAAGGCAAGATCGAGATCAAAGACCGCCGTATCTACATTGTTAAGTAATTGGGCATAGTAAAGGATAAAAATATGAATTTTACACATCTTCATGTTCATACAGAATACAGCCTTCTGGATGGCTCCAACAAGATCCAGGAGTATGTGAACAGAGTCAGGGAACTTGGTATGGACAGTGCTGCGATCACAGACCATGGAGTTATGTATGGTGTGATCGATTTTTACCGTGCGGCGCGGGCAGCAGGGATCAATCCGATCCTTGGCTGCGAGGTTTATGTGGCTCCGGGATCCCGTTTTGACCGTGAGATCGGGAGCGGAGATGACCGTTATTACCATCTTGTTCTTCTTGCAGAAAATAACCAGGGCTATGCGAACCTGATGAAAATCGTGTCCAAAAGTTTCGTGGAAGGTTTCTATTATAAACCGCGTGTGGATCTGCAGCTTCTTGAAAAATATCATGAAGGTCTGATCGCTCTGAGTGCCTGCCTTGCGGGTGAAGTGGCGAGATTTCTTACCAGAGGGATGTATGAGGATGCAAAAGCGGCTGCACTGAGATACCAGGATATTTTTGGAAAGGGAAACTTTTTCCTGGAACTGCAGGATCATGGAATTCCCGAGCAGCAGAATGTAAATCAGCAGCTGCTCAAGATGCACCGTGAGACAGGGATCGAACTGGTTGCGACCAATGACGTTCATTATACACTGGCAGAGGATGCACAGCCGCACGATGTACTGCTGTGCCTTCAGACAGGTAAGAAACTGTCCGATGAAAACAGAATGCGATATGATGGCGGGCAGTATTATGTAAAATCTCCGGAGGAAATGGAAAGGCTTTTTCCTTATGCGACAGAGGCTCTGGAGAATACGCATAAGATTGCAGAGAGGTGTCATGTAGAGATTGAGTTTGGTGTCACCAAACTGCCAAAATTTGATGTTCCGGAGGGATATACTTCCTGGGAATATCTGAATGAACTTTGTTTCAAAGGGCTGGAAGAGCGTTACCAGCCAGTGACCGAAGAGCTGAAAGAACGCCTGAATTACGAGCTTTCCACGATCAAAAACATGGGTTACGTGGATTACTTCCTGATCGTGTGGGATTTTATTCGGTATGCGCGAGATCATGACATTATGGTAGGACCGGGACGTGGCTCTGCGGCAGGAAGCCTGGTTGCTTATACGCTTGGGATCACACAGCTTGACCCGATCCGTTATGACCTTCTGTTTGAGCGTTTCCTGAATCCGGAACGAGTTTCCATGCCTGATATCGACGTGGATTTCTGTTTCGAAAGACGACAGGAAGTGATTGATTATGTTCGCCGTAAGTACGGCGATGACTGCGTGGTTCAGATCGTTACTTTTGGTACGCTGGCGGCGCGGGGTGTTATCCGTGATGTAGGCCGTGTGATGGACCTTCCGTATGCACAGGTCGATACGATCGCCAAGATGATCCCGCAGGAGCTGAATATCACGATCGACAAGGCTCTCAAGATGAATCCGGAGCTCAAAAAAACTTATGAGGACCAGCCGGAGATCCATGACCTGATCGATACTGCCAGGAGACTGGAAGGACTGCCGCGTCATACTTCCATGCATGCGGCAGGTGTTGTTATCAGCCAGAAGGATGTTTCAGAGTATGTGCCGCTTTCTAGGGCGCAGGACGGTTCGATCGTTACACAGTTTACGATGACAACGCTGGAAGAACTGGGACTTCTCAAGATGGATTTCCTGGGACTTCGTACTTTGACGGTTATCCAGAATGCAGTGCATCTGATCGAGCAGGATACTGGTGTTCATCTTGATATGCAGCAGATTGATTATAATGACAAAAAAGTACTTGATTCATTGGGAACGGGACGTTCTGACGGTGTATTCCAGCTGGAAAGTGCGGGTATGAAAAACTTCATGAAGGAACTGAAGCCGCAGAGTCTTGAGGATGTGATCGCGGGAATTTCCCTGTACCGTCCGGGTCCGATGGATTTTATCCCGCAGTATATCCGTGGCAAGAACCATCCGGATACGATCCAGTATGACTGCCCGCAGCTGGAGCCGATCCTGAAGCCGACATATGGCTGTATCGTATATCAGGAGCAGGTTATGCAGATCGTACGTAATCTGGCAGGTTACACGCTTGGACGAAGCGACCTGGTGCGCCGTGCGATGTCCAAGAAAAAAGCCGCAGTAATGGAAAAAGAGCGCCAGAACTTTGTTTATGGAAATGAAGCAGAGGGCGTTCCGGGCTGTATTGCAAATGGTATTTCTGAGCAGGTTGCAAACAAGATTTACGATGAGATGATCGATTTTGCAAAGTATGCGTTCAATAAATCGCATGCCGCTGCGTATGCTGTGGTTTCGTATCAGACTGCTTTTCTGAAATATTATTATCCGGTGGAATTTATGGCTGCGCTCATGACATCCGTTATAGAAATGCCGAACAAGGTGGCTGAGTATATCCAGGTCTGCCGTCAGATGGGGATCAGCATTCTGCCACCGGATGTGAATTGTGGAATTTATGGATTTTCTGTCGACCATGGTGCGATCCGTTATGGACTTTCTGCGATCAAGAGTGTGGGACGTCCGGTCATCAATGCTCTCGTAGAGGAGAGGGAAAAGAACGGAACGTACCGCTCGCTCAAGGATTTCATTGAGAGACTGACAGGAATTGTCAATAAGAGAGCTATCGAGAACTTTATCAAGGCCGGAGCACTGGACTGTCTGGAAGGCAACCGCCGCCAGAAGATGAATGTTTATGGTCAGATCGTGGACAGTATCACGCAGGAGAAGAAGAATTCTTTTGCGGGGCAGATGAGTCTTTTTGATCTGGTCAGTGATGAAGACAAGAAGGATTTCGAGATCCGGATGCCGAATGTCGGAGAGTATGACAAAGAGATGGTTCTTGCCTTTGAAAAAGAGGTTCTTGGAATTTACCTGAGCGGGCATCCGCTGGAAGGATATCGTGGGATCATGGACAAGATGATCTCTGCCAAAACAACTGATTTCCAGCCGGATGAAGAGAGCGGGATCCCGAAGGTATATGATGGTCAGAAGGTTATCATAGGCGGAATGATCACGGAGAGAACGATTAAATATACGAGAAATAACAAGGTCATGGCATTTCTGACAGTGGAAGACCTTGTAGGAACCGTGGAAGTCGTTGTTTTTCCACGGGATTACGAGAAATGGCAGACGCTGATCACCGACGATGCCAGAGTCTTCATCCAGGGCCGCGTCAACGCAGAAGATGACAGACCAAGTAAGCTGATCCTCGAAAAAGTCCATTCTTTTGAGGATATTCCGAGAGAGATCTGGATACAGTTTAAGGATAAAGCAGAGTACAGTGCGGCAGAAGCAGAACTCCAGAGTTTCCTGCAATCCGCCTCAGGAACTTCAGCCGTCGTCATCTATCTGAAAGACGTCAAAGCAATGAAGCGCCTCCCGGCAGCCTTCTGCATCCGGATCAACGAAGAAATTCTGAGTGAACTCAAGAAAAAATATGGGGAATCCAATGTTAAAGTTGTGGAAAGAGTATTGAAAAACTTCTAAAAATGCTTTACACTATACAACGAATATGTGTAGAACAGATAACTAAGATTTCCTATTATATGGGAATCTGGAGATGGAGGAAAGAATCATGGCAGAGAAACAGATAAAAACCATCGGCGTACTCACAAGTGGTGGTGATGCTCCAGGAATGAACGCTGCAATTCGTGCAGTTGTAAGAAGAGGTCTCAGCAGCGGACTTAATGTCAAAGGTATTTATAAAGGATACAACGGCCTTCTGAATGAAGAAATCGTTGATATGACTGCCAGAGACGTATCTGATACAATCGAACGAGGCGGTACAATTCTTTACACAGCAAGATGTGCAGAGTTCCGTACACCGGAAGGACAGCAGAGAGGTGCTGAGATCTGTAAGAAACATGGAATCGATGGACTGGTAGTTATCGGTGGAGACGGTTCTTTTGCAGGTGCACAGAAGCTGGCTAATCTTGGCATCAACACTATCGGTGTTCCTGGTACAATTGACCTGGATATCGCTTGTACAGAGTATACAATCGGATTCGATACAGCAGTTAACACAGCTATGGAAGCAATCGACAAAGTTCGTGATACTTCTACTTCTCATGAGAGATGCAGTATCATCGAGGTTATGGGACGTAATGCAGGATACCTTGCTATGTGGTGCGGTATCGCAAACGGTGCAGAGGACGTTCTGATCCCTGAGAAATACGATTACGACGAGCAGAAACTGATCAACAACATCATCGCAAGCCGTAAAGCAGGAAAGAAACATCACATCATCGTTAATGCTGAGGGTATCGGACATTCTGAGGCAATGGCAAGACGTATCGAGGCTGCAACAGGTATCGAGACTCGTGCTACAATTCTTGGACACATGCAGCGTGGTGGTAACCCGACATGTAAAGACCGTGTATATGCATCTATGATGGGAGCTCTTGCAGTAGACCTTCTGGTTGCAGGCAAATCCTGTCGAGTTGTAGGATATCGTCATGGTGAATTTATGGACTTCGACATCAACGAAGCTCTTGCCATGCAGAAAGACGTATCTCCGTACATGTGGGAGGTATGTAATTCTCTTTCTCATAATTACAATAAGAAATAATATAACGTGTATTTTACAGCGGAGGCCACCGTCAGGCGGTCTCCGTTTCAGATTAAAGGAGAAATTATGATTACCAGTGCACAGAATACACAGGTCAAAAATATCATAAAATTAAATCAGAAGGCGAAGGCAAGACGAGAACAGAAACTTTTTGTCGCAGAAGGCAGAAAGATGTTTCTGGAAGCACCGGAGAATCTGATCGACAAGATCTATGTGGCAGAATCCATGCTCGACGACGAAGAAGTCATGGAAAAAGTCCGCAGATTTTCCTGGGAATCCGTAGAGAACGGCGTTTTCCGGCAGATGTGTGATACACAGACTCCGCAGGGAATCCTTACAGTTCTCAGACAGCCATCCTACCAGATGCAGGATCTTCTGAAGGAAAAAAATCCACTGATCATGGTGCTGGAAGATCTTCAGGATCCGGGCAACGCCGGAACAATCATAAGAACCGGCGAAGGCGCAGGAGTCAGCGGCGTTTTTCTTACAAAGACCTGTGTGGATATCACGAATCCTAAGGTGATCCGTGCAACTATGGGTTCTGTGTACAGAATCCCTTTTTTATATGTAGAAGATGTGGTATCATTAAAGCAGCAGCTTCAGGACAGAGGAATCCGTTTTTTTGCCGCACATTTACAGGGAAAAAATTCTTATGACAGGGAAGACTATAAAGGCGGAACTGCATTTCTCATCGGAAACGAAGGCAAGGGTCTCACCGACCAGGCGGCAGAAGCGGCCGACTGCCTGATCCGGATCCCAATGTGTGGACAGGTGGAATCACTCAACGCAGCTATGGCAGCGGGAATCCTTATGTACGAAGCGGCAAGGCAGCGCAGAAACTAAAAGGCTGTATTATTTTATAGCCGGAAGGAGGGCCTATGGATCTTTTGTTGTGGCTTGGGATTCTGGCAGTTCTTCTGATCATAGAAGCAGCAACGGTGGGGCTGGTAACAGTCTGGTTTGCAGGAGGTGCGCTGGCAGCAGCGATCGCTTCCGGGGCAGGCGCAGGTGCTGTCACACAGTGGCTGTTGTTTCTGGCAGTATCCCTGGTATTATTGTTTTTTACCAGACCGCTTGCTGTCAGATATATGAAACGGGGAATTCCCAGAACAAATGTGAATAGCCTGATCGGCAAGAAAGCCGTCGTCATTCAGAAAATCGACAATTTGTCCCAGACAGGGCAGGTTCGTATCAACGATATCGAATGGATGGCAAGAACGGAATCCGATGGAGAGAAAATTCCGGAGGAATCAGTAGTAGAGATCGAAGCAGTTCGAGGAGTGAAACTGATCGTAAAAAAATGTAAGGAGGAATTGTAGTATGGGCGGACTTATTTTTTTAGTTGTTATTATCGTGATCGTTCTGTGGGTGCTTGCATCCTGTGTTCGGATCGTGCCGCAGGCATATGCGATGGTAGTAGAGCGTCTTGGTGCTTACAAGGAAACCTGGAATACAGGAATCCATTTTAAGACACCGTTTATCGACCGTGTTGCAAGACGTGTCAATCTGAAGGAACAGGTAGTAGATTTTCCACCGCAGCCGGTTATCACCAAGGATAACGTAACCATGCAGATCGATACTGTTGTATTTTTCCAGATCACAGATCCGAAGTTATTCGCTTATGGTGTGGAAAATCCGATCATGGCGATCGAGAATCTTTCTGCGACAACACTGCGAAATATCATCGGTGACATGGAACTTGACGAGACACTGACATCCCGTGAGACGATCAATACCAAGATGCGTGCTTCTCTGGATGTTGCGACAGACCCATGGGGAATCAAAGTAAACCGTGTAGAGCTCAAAAACATCATTCCACCGGCTGCCATTCAGGAAGCCATGGAGAAACAGATGAAAGCGGAGCGTGAACGACGAGAAGCGATCCTTCGTGCAGAAGGTGAGAAGAAATCCACGATTCTTGTTGCAGAAGGTCACAAGGAATCTGCAATCCTGGATGCTGAAGCAGAGAAACAGGCTGCGATCCTCCGTGCAGAAGCACAGAAGGAAAAAATGATCAAAGAAGCCGAAGGCCAGGCAGAAGCTGTGCTTAAAGTTCAGAAAGCAAATGCCGAGGGAATCCGAATGATCCGTGAGGCTGGTGCAGACCAGGCAGTTCTCACACTGAAGAGCCTTGAAGCATTCGCCAAAGCAGCCGACGGCAAAGCGACCAAGATCATCATCCCATCAGAGATCCAGGGGGTGGCAGGGCTTGCTTCCTCCCTTAAGGAGATCATCACAGAAGAACCAAAATCACAGAATTAAATACAGAAACTACGAGGAAGAGGAGAGATTATCATGAATTTAAAAGGACGTAATTTTCTGACACTCAAAGATTTTACACCGGAGGAGATCACATACCTGATCGACCTGGCTGCTGAGTTAAAAGCAAAGAAAAAAGCCGGAGAGCTTCATGAATATTACAAAGGCAAAAACATTGCCCTGATCTTCGAAAAAACAAGTACCAGAACACGTTGTGCATTCGAAGTAGCTGCTCATGACCTTGGAATGGGCAGTACATACCTGGACCCGACCGGTTCTCAGATCGGCAAGAAAGAGAGCATTGCAGATACAGCAAGAGTTCTCGGAAGAATGTACGAAGGAATCGAATACAGAGGTTTCGGACAGGAGATCGTCGAAGAACTTGCCAAATACGCAGGAGTTCCGGTATGGAATGGTCTGACAAATGAATATCATCCGACACAGATGCTGGCTGACATGCTGACGATCCGTGAGCATTTCGGAGATCTCAAAGGCCGTCGTCTTGTATACATGGGAGATGCCCGTTACAACATGGGTAACTCACTGATGATCGCATGCTCCAAACTGGGAATGCATTTCGTTGCATGCACAACAAAGAAATACTTCCCGAATCAGGAACTTGTAGATCTTTGCAAGACATACGCAGAGGCTTCCGGCGGAAGCATCACTCTGACAGAGGATGTTGAAGCAGGAACCAAGGATGCAGATGTTATCTACACAGATGTATGGGTATCCATGGGTGAGCCGGACGAAGTATGGGAAGAGCGTATCAGAGAACTGACTCCATACAAAGTAACAAAAGACGTCATGAAAAACGCTGGAGAAAAAGCAATCTTCCTTCACTGCCTGCCTGCATTCCATGACCTTAAGACAAAGATCGGTAAGGAAATGGGTGAGCGTTTCAACCTGACAGACATGGAAGTTACAGATGAAGTATTTGAATCTGAGCAGTCCCATGTATTTGACGAGGCTGAGAACCGTATGCATACGATCAAAGCAGTTATGGTAGCTACTCTTGGAGAGCCGGAGAACAAATGATAAATACTGTATATTCAAAAGAAACAATTTCAGATGAGATACACACAAAATGGGCGGGCAAAACCGTCCATTTTGCGAAAGAAACAGATTCTACAAATGAATGGTGCAAGCGTATGTCAAAAGAAGGTGCTGAGCATGGAACACTGGCAGTTACCGAATTCCAGTCAGCAGGCAAGGGCCGCCTCGGACGACGCTGGACAGCCCCGGAAGGAAGTTCTGTTATGATGTCTATCCTTCTGAGACCTGAGTTTGAGCCACAGTATGCCTCCATGCTGACACTTGTCATGGGGCTGAGCGTGGCGCAGGCAGTAAAGGAACTGGATGTCGAAGTTTCCATCAAATGGCCGAATGATGTTGTCGTTTCCCGCAAAAAAATCTGCGGGATCCTGACAGAAATGGGCCTCGAAAACGGAAAGATCCGAGAGGTGATCATTGGTATCGGAATCAATGTAAATCTGGAGGAGATCCAGGACGACCTCAAAGACAAGGCAACTTCTCTCTATCTGGAAACTGGAAAGAAATACGACAGAAACCGTGTGATCGGGCTGATCATGGAGAAATTCGAGAAGAACTACGAGAAGTTTGTAAAAACCTGTGATCTGTCTCTTATGCTTGATGACTATAATGCAATGCTGGCAAACAGAAGTCAGCCGGTGCGTATCCTGGACAAGCTGAACCCGTATGAAGGAATCGCAATCGGAATCGACAGAGAGGGCGAACTTCTGGTAAAAGTCGCAGACGGCGCGATCCGAAAGGTATGCTCAGGAGAAGTCTCCGTAAGAGGACTTTACAGTTACGTATGATATTTTATTTATAAGGAGTTATATATTTTATGTATCAGGAAAATGTTGTGCTCTGCGGCGCAAGTGCCTATGAGCAGAAATATTATTTCAATCAGGATTTTGCATCCCTTCCGGAAACGATCAAGCAGGAACTGCAGGTCATGTGTGTATTATATACAGAGGATGTCGGCGGAATCCTGACACTGGAGTTTGATGAGAACGGAAATCTGCAGTTCAAGACAGAAGCGACGGATTCTGATTTCAGATATGACGAAATTGGAAGTGTCCTGAAGATCAAACAGCTTCAGTCAGAGAAGAGAGAGCTCCTGGAATCTCTTGAGATGTACTATCGTGTATTTTTCCTCGGAGAAGATATGGAAGAATCTGTGGAACATGTGGATAACGAGGAGTAAATTATGAAGATGCAGTGGAAAATTGGCCAGGTTGAAATGCAGAATCCATTTATCCTGGCTCCGATGGCAGGCGTGACAGACCTGCCATTCCGTTTGTTATGCAAAGAACAGGGTGCAGGACTTCTGTGTACCGAGATGGTCAGCGCGAAGGCGATTTCTTTCCGTAACAAAAATACAATTTCTCTCATGCAGATCGATCCGGCAGAGCATCCGGTTTCCATGCAGATTTTTGGAAGCGAACCGGATCTGATGGCAGAGGTTGCAAAAAGCATTGAGGAGCAGCCGTTTGACATTCTGGACATCAACATGGGATGCCCTGTTCCGAAGGTAGTCAATAATGGCGAAGGTTCCGCACTTCTCAAAAACCCGGATCTGATCCGAGAGATCGTGACCAAAGTTTCTCACGCAGTAAAGAAACCGGTCACAGCGAAGATCCGTATTGGATTTGAAGGATATCCTGTTGATCCTGTAGAGATTGCAAAGATCATCGAAGATTCCGGTGCGGCAGCAGTTGCAGTCCATGGAAGGACAAGACAGCAGTACTATGCTGGTGAGGCGGACTGGGATACGATCCACAGGATCAAAGAAGCTGTATCGATCCCTGTCATTGGAAACGGTGATGTGGATTCACCAGAGAAAGCAGAAGCCCTGGTAAAAGAAACAGGCTGCGATGGCATAATGATCGGCCGTGCCGTGAGAGGAAATCCATGGATCTTCCGTGAGATGAACCATTATTTTACAACAGGAGAACTGCTTCCGCGGCCATCCTGGGATGAGATCCGCGAAATGATCCTCCGCCATGCAAGAATGCAGATCGAACTGAAAGGTGAATTCACGGGAATCCGTGAGATGCGTAAGCATATCGCATGGTACACATCAGGGATGAGACACAGTGCCGGACTGAGGCGGGATTCCAATCTGGTGAGCAGCTATGAAGAACTTGAGAAGCTGCTGGATCATGAGCTGGAAAACAGGTAAAAAGAGAAACGGTAAATAACGTCCGAAATCGCCAGGAAATACAACTGTTTTACGCTTGACAAGGCATATGGATTTCGGTATAATACAGGAATTGTGAATATCCTAGAATAAGTCTGCCCTTTTTGAGGTATGATTGTTCTGGGAGTATATATCCAATGAATATCCGTCTATTTTGAAAGGGTGTAAGGATTATGGAAGAAAAGAAGAATTTATTAACATATGCAGGTCTTAAGAAACTGGAAGACGAACTGCACGATTTAAAAGTTGTCAAAAGAAAAGAAGTAGCAGAGAAGATCAAAGAAGCGAGAGAACAGGGTGACCTTTCCGAGAACGCTGAGTACGATGCTGCAAAGGACGAGCAGAGAGATATCGAGGCTCGTATCGAAGAGATCGAGAAGATCCTCAAGAATGCAGAAGTTGTTGTAGAGGATGAAGTTGATCTTGACAGAATCAATGTTGGATGCAAAGTCAAAGTACATGACTATGAATTCGATGAAGATATGGAATTAAAGATTGTTGGTTCTACAGAGGCTAACAGCCTTGAAGGCAAGATCTCCAACGAGTCTCCTGTAGGAAAAGCCCTGATCGGTGCTCATACAGGCGATGTTGTAGAAGTAGAAATGCCAATGGGAATCATGAAATACAAAGTTCTGGAGATCCAGAGAAACATCTAATAACCAAGCAAAAGACAGAAGGAGGCCAAAGAAGTGGCAGAGCAGAAGAAGCAGGATACAAACCAGCTGCTGAAGGTTCGTCGTGAAAAGCTTGCAGACCTGCAGGCAAATGGCAAGGACCCGTTTCAGATCACAAAATTTGACCAGACACATCATTCACTTGAGGTAAAAGAACTCTACGAAGCACATGAGGCAGAGCTCTTAAAGGACCGCGAGACTCCGGATGTGGAAGGTCTTGATGAAGCACAGGCAAGAGAAGTTCTCAAGAAGGACTATGAAGAAAGAAGAGAGATCATGGATGCAAGCCCGATCCATGTAGCTATCGCCGGACGTATGATGTTCAAGCGTGTCATGGGTAAAGCTTCTTTCTGTAATATCCAGGACCTGCAGGGCAATATTCAGGTCTATGTAGCAAGAGATGCGATCGGAGAAGAATCTTATGCAGATTTCAAGAAATCTGATATCGGTGATATCTTCGGACTGGAAGGTTTTGCTTTCAGAACAAGAACTGGTGAGATCTCTATCCACGCAGAGAAAATGACTCTGTTATCCAAGAGTTTACAGATCCTTCCGGAGAAATTCCACGGACTGACAGATACAGATACACGTTATCGTCAGAGATATGTAGACCTTATCATGAATCAGGACAGCAAGAAAGTATTTATCAAACGTTCCCAGATCCTGAAAGAGATCCGTAACTTCCTTGCAGGACGCGACTTCATGGAAGTTGAGACACCAATGCTGGTTTCCAACGCAGGTGGTGCCGCTGCAAGACCGTTTGAGACACATTACAATGCACTGAACGAAGATGTTAAACTTCGTATTTCTCTGGAACTCTACCTCAAGAGACTGATCGTTGGTGGTCTTGAGAGAGTTTATGAGATCGGCCGTGTATTCCGTAACGAGGGTGTTGATACCCGTCACAACCCGGAATTCACTCTGATGGAGCTTTATCAGGCATATACAGATTATGAGGGAATGATGGAACTGACAGAGTCCATGTTCCGTTATCTGGCTGAGAAGGTTTGTGGTTCCACAAAGATTTCCTACAATGGTATCGAGATCGACCTTGGCAAGCCGTTTGAGCGTCTGACCATGAACGATGCGATCAAGAAATATGCAGGAATCGATTTTGACGAAGTAGCAGATGATGAAGCAGCTAAGAAACTTGCTGCTAAGCATCATATTGAATATGAAGAGCGTCATAAGAAAGGTGATATCATCAACCTCTTCTTCGAAGAATACTGTGAGAAAGAGCTGATCCAGCCGACATTCATCATGGATCACCCGATCGAGATTTCTCCGCTGACAAAGAAGAAACCTTCTGATCCTACTAAGGTAGAGCGTTTCGAACTTTTCATCAACACATGGGAAATGTGCAACGCATACTCCGAGCTGAACGACCCGATCGATCAGAGAGAGCGTTTCAAAGCACAGGATGCCCTTGCTGACGCAGGCGATGAGGAAGCAAACCACACAGATGAAGACTTCTTGAACGCACTGGAGATCGGTATGCCGCCTACAGGTGGTATCGGATACGGAATCGACCGCCTGGTTATGCTCCTGACAGACAGCCAGGCAATCAGAGACGTACTTTTGTTCCCGACAATGAAGAGTCTTGACTCTGACAAGAATGCATCCAAAGCAGACGATACTGCAGAGGTAGCAGCGAACGACAGCAACGGATTCTTCACACCAAACGAGAAGATCAACTTCTCCAATGTAAAGGTTGAGCCACTGTTTGAAGAAGATGTTGATTTCGACACATTCAGCAAATCTGACTTCCGTGCAGTGAAGGTTAAAGAGTGTGTTGCAGTTCCGAAGAGCAAAAAGCTCCTTCAGTTCACACTGGACGACGGAACCGGCACAGACCGTATGATCCTTTCAGGAATCCATGCATACTATGAACCGGAAGAACTGGTAGGCAAGACCCTGATCGCGATCACAAATCTGCCGCCACGTAAAATGATGGGAATCGAATCCTGCGGTATGCTGCTCTCAGCAGTAAACAACCTTAAGGATTCAGAGGATGAAGAACTTCATCTGATCATGGTTGATAACCATATCCCGGCTGGTGCGAAGCTGTACTAAGATAAAAGAATATATAGAGGGGCAGGATTGAATTCCAGCCCCTCAGATTCTAGACAAAGTCCATGGCAAATGCTGTGGGCTTGTTTTTTTACTTAAATTGTTCACTCAATATGTTCAAGGGTCGGTGAATTTCTCGTTTAAAAATACGAAACGTATAAGACGTTACAGGAAACTGAAAATGGATTGTGGGCAGAATATATAGCTGACAGATATTATGAGGAAGCTGAAGGCAATCTGGCTGCAGTGAAAGGGAATGGTTGATATGTACAAGATAATGCAGACATTGTTAATGGAGGAAATGAAAGATTATGTTGCTCATCCGGAAACCTAGAAATCACCCCTATCCCACATGTATCGTTTTTTACAATACGAATCCCCAACTAAATGATAAAGTCTAATCAGTAAATGAACTGAGACAGACAAAGGCGTCAACGATAAGATCGTTGACGCCTTCTTTATTTATAGGAGGATGAGACTATGGATAGAATTGAAAATCACCCAATACTTGGAGAGACACCGAAGAGGAAAAAAGTTACATTCAGCTATGATGGAAAATTACTGGAAGGATATGAGGGAGAGCCGATCGCTACAGCGTTGAAGGCGGCGGGGGTTATGGCGCATCGATATACGGCGAAGACACATGAACCGCGAGGTGTGTTCTGTGCGATAGGAAGATGTACGGACTGTGTAATGATCGTAGATGGCAAGCCAAACATCAGAACATGTATCACACCGCTTGAAGCAGGAATGGTTGTGCAGACACAGTATGGAGTTTCAGCAACACCGCAGGAGTAAAAAATAAACGGATGGGAGATTGGAATTATGAAGATAGAACGATACGACATGATAGTAATTGGTGCTGGTCCAGCTGGTTTATCTGCAGCGATCGAAGCTGCCAAAAAAGGTTTGAAACCGATTGTATTTGATGAAAACGCAAAACCGGGCGGACAGCTTTTTAAACAGATCCACAAGTTCTTCGGTTCAAAAGAACATAAGGCAAAAGTAAGAGGCTTCAAGATCGGACAGGAACTTCTCGCAGAGGCTGAGGAATACGGAGTAGAAGTAGTCTTAAACGCGACAGTAGTTGGTTTATATCCGGAGAAAGAAGTAACCGTCAAGGTCGGAGATAAAATAAAACATTACAAAGGCGATGCAGTCCTCGTTGCAACAGGAGCAAGCGAAAATATGGTAAACTTCGAAGGCTGGACAAAACCTGGTGTTATCGGAGCCGGAGCCGCACAGACAATGATGAACCTTCACCATATCAAACCTGGAAACAGGATTCTGATGCTTGGCTCAGGAAACGTCGGACTTGTTGTAAGCTATCAGCTCATGCAGGCAGGATGCGAGGTCGTTGCACTTGCGGATGCCGCACCGAGAGTCGGCGGATATGGTGTTCATGCCGCAAAAGTAGCAAGATGCGGAGTTCCATTCTATCTTTCCCATACGATCGTAAGAGTGGAGGGAGATGACTACGTAACAGGCGTTGTGATCGGACAGGTTGGTCCGGACTGGAAGATCATTCCTGGAACAGAAAAACATTTCGACGTGGATACAGTTTGTCTGGCAGTTGGTTTATCACCAATGTCACAGCTTCTGAAACAGGCTGAGGTCAAGATGAATGATACAAAAGGCGGACACGTTCCGGTATGTGACAAATACGGAGCTACAAGTGTTCCGGGAATCTACGCGGCAGGTGATGTTTCTGGAATTGAGGAAGCAAGTTCCGCTATGATTGAGGGAAGAATGTCCGGTGCATCCATTGCATGTTATCTTGGATACATGACAGAGGAAGAAAGAGATGCAAGGATTGATGAACTGGAAGGTCAGCTCGATACTCTGCGTCAGGGAATGTTTGCACCAAAGAACAGAGGAAAACTCGTTGAAAAAACAGAGGAAGGCATCGACGTTTCCATGAACCTTCTGAATAAAGGATATGTGGCAGATGATGAGATCGAGAGATTTCCAGGCGTGACACATCAGAAAGGAATTCATCCGGTCATCGAGTGTACGCAGAATATTCCATGCAACCCATGTCAGGATGCCTGCAAAAAAGGCTGCATCAGGATCGGAAAAAATATCACATCTCTTCCGGCAATCGATCCGGACAAAAAATGCATCGGCTGTGGAATGTGCGTAGCTTCCTGCTCCGGTCAGTCTATTTTCCTTGTGGAAGAAGATGTAGAAGAAGGATATGGAGAAGTCACGATGCCATATGAATTCCTTCCACTTCCGGAAGTCGGAGACAAAGGCGTGGCACTTGGAAGAAATGGAAAATATGTATGCGAGGCAAAGGTAACAAAAATAAGAACAGCACCAGCATTTGATCATACGTATCTGCTTACGATCAAAGTTCCAAATGATATGGTAATGAAAGCAAGATTCTATAAAAAAGAAGCTTAGGAGGTTAGATCATGGTTGATATTCAGGCAAAATTAAAAGAAATAGGACCTTTTGTGGAAGAACCGGATGATAACCTCCTGGTCTGCAGATGCGAAGAAGTCACAAAAGGACAGATCCGAAAAGCAGTACACGAAGGTATTTTTACATTGGAAGAGATGCGCAGATATCTCCGTTCCGGAATGGGATTATGTCAGGGACAGACCTGCGGAAAATTAGTAAAAGGAATCATTGCAAGTGAGTTAAAAGTATCTCCGGCGGAAGTCGTTCCGGCAAGTTCGCGGGCGCCAATGAGACCAATCGAGATGTGCATACTTGCAGAAGACGGAGGTGACGATGATGAGTAATGTAGCAGATGTTGTAATTATCGGTGGTGGAGTAAATGGATGTGCAGCAGCATATTACCTTGCAAAAAGCGGCATAAAGTCAGTCATTGTATTAGAGGCAACAAACAGTATCGGACATGGCGGTTCATCAAGAAATGGCGGTGGTGTCCGTCAGTCAGGAAGAGATGTAAGAGAACTTCCATATGCGATGTATGGAATCCAGAATCTGTGGCCGACATTGTCAGAAGAACTCGGAGTAGATACAGAGTATACCCAGAAAGGAAATCTCAGAATGGGAAAAACTCCGGAGCATATGAAAAAACTGGAAGCTCTTGCAAACTCCGCAAAATCTGTAGGTCTTGATGTAAGAATGGTCGATCAGAAAGAAGTAAAAGAAATCTGCCCATATCTTTCTGACGATGTGATCGGTGCAAGCTGGTGTCCGACAGACGGACATGCAAACCCGCTTACAACCACTCTCGGATACTATAAAAGAGCACTTGAACTGGGCGTAAAATTCTACACAGAAGCACCGGTAAAAAGCCTGCAGAAGATAAAAGGAAAAGTAAGAAAAGTAATCCTGAACGATGGAACTGTATTTGAAGGTGAGACGATCATCCTTGTTGCGGGATATGAAAGCAGGGCGATCGCAAGAACAGTCGGAGTCGATGTTCCAATGACACGACTGATCGACGAATGTCTTGTAACAGAAATGCAGCCACATATGATCGATGTAATGTTTGGATGCGCGTCGGCAGATTTTTACGGACATCAGACAAAACATGGATCCTTTGTGTTTGGTTCAGACTCAGGCTGGGAGACAGTCGACGAGATGGTAGATCCGTCTACAAATATCGCAGACCCATCCAGAATGATCACAAACTCAATGACACTTTCAGCAAGCTGTCGAGCGATCCAGGGTTACATTCCGGCACTGCGTGATGCCAAGATCGTAAGAAGCTGGTGCGGATGGCTGGATGAAGCTTTCGATGGAGTACCATTTTTGAGCCCTGTAGAGGAGGCACCTGGACTGATTCTTGCATGTGGATTTACAGGACATGGATTCGGAACTGCACCTGCAGTCGGACTCATGTTAAGCCAGATGGTAAGAGGCGAAAAAACAGTCGTAGATATCAGCGCACTTCGCTATGACAGATTTAAGCCTTGCAGATAAAGATGCTGTATCGTTTTTTACAATACAATCAACAGGATTAAGGTATACAATCATAAAAAAATAATTGAGAAACTTTTTTAGTAATATGGACTACGAAAATAAAATATGTTACTATATGTGCGTGACAAGGGCGTCAACAGTGAATCTGTTGGCGCCTTTTTTCATTGGTGATGATTCTCCGACATGCATATGTAGACATAGAATGGAGGAGAAAAAATGAGTGCAAAGATTGATTTTTTATATTTAAGTGAGCCGGATATGATCAAAGCCGGTGTCAAGGACATGGGAAAATGTGTGGAAGTCATGGAAGACATGATGGTCACACTCAAAAAAGGTGACTACGTAATGGGTGGTGAAAACCACAACTCACACGGATGTATGGTTACTTTCCCGGACAATCCGGAATTTGAAGGAATGCCGAAAAATGGTGAAGACAGACGTTTCATGGCAATGCCGGCATATCTGGGAGGCAATTTCCAGATGGCAGGTATGAAATGGTATGGTTCAAACACCGAAAACAAGAAAAAAGGTCTTCCACGTTCCATCCTTATGATGATGCTCAACGACAAAGATACAGGAGAACCGCTTGCACTGATGTCGGCGAACCTTCTGAGTGCATACAGAACAGGTGCGATTCCAGGAGTCGGAGCTAAATATCTTGCAAGAAAAGATTCCAAAGTTGTAACGATCGTAGGACCGGGCGTCATGGGAAAAACATCACTGGCAGCATTCATAAGTGTCTGCCCGAAGATCGACACTGTAAAGATCAAAGGCCGTGGTCAAAGATCCATTGATTCCTTTGTTGAATATGTGAAGAAAGAGTTTCCACAGATCAAAACGATCACAGTCTGTGAGACAATGGAAGAAGCCATCAGGGACAGCGATATCATCAGCACAACTACCTGTGTTGGAGATAAAGAGATCTTATTCCCGTATATTGATGAAAAATGGATCAAGGAAGGTGCTCTTGTATGTATGCCGTCAGCAGCCAGATTTGATGAGAGTTTTTACCTTGATAAAAATACGAAGCTGGTTGTAGATAACTATAAACTGTACGAAGCATGGGCTGAAGAGTATCCATATCCAAGCTATGACCCGGTACAGATCGTAGGATGTAAGTTCATGGATCTTCTGCATGATAAAAAAATCACCAGAGATGAAATAATAGATGTTGCGGATGTTATAACTGGAAAGCTTGCAGGAAGAGAAAATGACAAACAGAGGATCATCTATTCCGTTGGAGGCATGCCTGTAGAAGACATTGCCTGGGGTGAAACTGTCTACAAGAGAGCACTGGAACTTGGAATAGGCGTAAAACTTCATCTGTGGGACGAACCTGAACTTCACTAGTTATAACTCTCTTTAAAAAAGGAGATTAACTATGAGAAGAGATACTACGATCATTAATCCACGTCAGTTATACATAGAATTAGGAGTCGATGAACTCAAGAAGCTGAACTGTCCACAGCTTGGAATTTCTCATTTTTATGAATTTTCACTTGGACAGGGAAAAACACATGAGCTGAAAGCAGTCCCGGATGGAAGTATTGATCTGCTTTTCAATATAGGAAGTGACAAGGTTACGACCTATATAAGTGGAACGGTATTTAGTGTAAAAGACTGGAACTTGGGAGATGCGGATCTGTGTTTCGGCGTCAGATTTCAGCCGGGACAGGGAATTCTTCCGAAGGATCTGACGATGGACATGCTTGTAAATAACGATGTGGAAATTGATGGTAATATCTTTGGGGAAAACCTTACGGAAAAGATCGCACTTGCCGACAACATTGTTGACAGAAGCAGGATCTTCAAAGAGGCTTATGAAACCCTTGTCTATGGAAGACCTGATCTTTCAGATAAGGAAAAGATCAATGAGTATCTGGTAAGCAGGATCACCCGTGCAAAAGGCTGTGTGAGTATGAATGAGCTTGTAGATGAGACGAATTATTCAGCATGTTATCTCAGGAGAGTATTCAAGAATTATCATAGTATATCTCCAAAACAGTTTGCACAGTATATAAGATTTCAGATTCTTCTGGAAAAGTTAAAAACCGGAAATATGCGTTATGATGAGCTTGCACTTGAGTGCGGATATTATGACGAGGCGCATATGATGAAGGGATTTAAGAATTATGCAGGTATAACGATTGAGCAGTATAGAAAATTGCAGGAAATTACAGGGAGGAACCGTATATGAGTGGAATAGTAAAGATTGAAGTGATCACCGGAATGTCAAAACTCACAGATCTGATCCAGAATCTCAGCAAGGTTGGTGTAAGAGGTGCAACTGTCATGCAGGTGCTTGGATGTGGAATTGAGATGGGAACTCCGGAATACGAGGTTGAGCGCAATGAAGTGATGGAACTGCTTCCGAAACAGCAGATCAATATCGTAGTGGAAGCGGAGAAAGTAGATAAGATCGTTGATATCATCAAAAAGGAACTCTACACAGGGCATATCGGCGATGGCAAGATCTTCATATATGATATCGACAATGTGATCAGAGTCCGTACAGGAGATGAGGGCGTCAAAGCTCTTTAAACACAAGAGGAGTTGCTTATGAATGAAAAAAAATTAGGTCTGGGGAACGTAGTCTCTATTTCAGTCGGACTTGTTGTGGCGACCAGCTGCCTGGTATCACTTGGAAATGGTGCCGGTACACTTGGAGTAACGTTTATACTTGCGATGGCAATTGCCATGCTGCTTAATATGACTACGGTTGCATCATTGTCAGAACTCAATGCACTTATGCCAAACACGACAGGTGGACTTGCACAGTACACACTTGCGGCACTTGGTCCTTTTCCGACACTGATATCGATGGTTGGCGGCTACATAATCTGTAATACAATGTCCTGTGGAGTAGAAGCGTCAATCTTTTCCTTTTCACTGGCAGATGTAGTGGGAGGTCATATTCCGAGTTTTGTATACACACTCATTATGACGGTGATCATTCTGCTGGCGAATCTTCGCGGCGTGGATATGTTTGCGAAGATCCAGGATATTGTTGCATTTCTGCTGGTAGGTTCCCTGGTTGCGATGGGATTTATCGGAATGATCGGAATGGGTACAGGCGTAAAAGTACAGCAGCCTTATGTGCTCAATGCAGATTTTAAAGATATTGCGGCTATGACAGCAGTTGCATTCTGGCTGTTTATCGGAGCAGAGTATGCAATTCCGATCTCAAAAGAAGTCAAAAATGCAAAGAGAAATGTACCGCTTGGTATGATGATCGGTCTGTTTCTGATTTTTATCATGCAGTCAGTCATGGTACTTGGCTTCCACAATTATGTAGACTGGGGCGAGCTTGCTGATTCAGCAGCACCGCATCTTCTTTATGGATATGCGGTACTTGGCGAGGTCGGAAAAGTCTGGATGATGCTGGTAGGTGCGCTTGCGGTAATAAGTACACAGAACTCCACGGTTAACTCACTTGCTGTGATCTGTCAGGGAATGGCAAAGATGAATATGATGCCGAAGATCTTTTCAAAGACAAACAAACATAATGTTCCGTGGTTTGGACAGGTGTTTGTAAGTGCGGCAATCCTTATATTCGGATATCTGAGCGACAGTTCCGCGGATATGATCTCCTTCCTTATTCTGGCAGGTTCTGTATTCTGGATGATCTCGTACATACTTGCACATGTGGATGTGCTGGTTTTCAGAAAACGTCTTCCAAATGCACCGAGAAACTTCAAAGTGCCATGCGGTGCCCTGTTTCCGGTAATAGGAATCGTCGGAACCGCATATATGGTCCTCAACATCTCCAGTGATCCACATGAACGTCTGATGATCTGGCTTCTGACAGGTGGCTGCTTTATCGTACTTGGAATTTACTCAGCTGTCTGGATCAAATTCAAGATGAAAATGAAAGTGTTCAAGAGTATTCCACTCGAAAAAGTTATGGCGATGGAAAACGATCTTTACTATTACGTCCGGAAAAGCAAAGGAATATGGAAATAAACAGCAAAGCCCTTCTGAGCTAAACTTCAGAAGGGCTTAATTATTGTCACAGATTAAATGATAAACCGTTCAACCCGGTCCATCGTAGTTTTGAGAATGGAGAGATCGGTCTGGATATCGCCGGTCTCCAGGGAATGATTGGCGTTTTTGGTGAGAAAAAGTGGTACTTCTTTCTGCTCTGCCAAAGTCTGGATCGCAGCAGTTTCAGCCCACGGATCGGCAGTGCCGTGGAAGGCTATGCTTCCCTGGAGCGGGAAGGAGAAGGTGTCTGCCAATGGCGTAAACAGGATATTTTTTACGTTTAAATTATATTGGGCTGCATAAGCAGAAGAGATAGCAGTACCAATGCTTTTGGAAATAAAGAGGATGCTGCCGTAAGAGGTCCAGTCGATATCGCGCAGGGATTCTTCTGTCTGTGCGAGGGCGAGATCAAAAGCCTGCCGCATTTTGACAGAGTCTCCTTTGATATTTTCCGGGAGGGTGCCATAGGAGACGGTCTGGATCTGGTATCCATGTTTTCTGGCAAGGCGGCTTGTGTAGTACAGGAGTGGTTTGTCAGCAGTATATCCGATGCCCGGAAAAATAACTGCCAGCTTCGGAGCAGTTTTATCAGCAGCAGCGAGGTGACCGGAAACTTTGGCGTACAGCATCTGCTGGCGGATATTTTCCAGCAGGTCCTTTAAGGTAGTGGAGATATTGCAGGAATCGGATGGGAGGTAATCGTAGTCTGTAATGATATTATTTTCTTCCATGGAATAAACGATATGCGACGCACCCATGAGTTCAATATCGTCTTCGATATCTGAGAGTAATTCTTCGTATGTTTTCATTTGAATCAGTTCCTTTTTTATGAATATGTGGGTAAAAACAAAATAATTATTACATGTTTTAGCAAATGTGGCAATACTCTGGCACTTTTTATTTGTTTCGTATATACTGGAAATATCAGTAAATATGGGATGTTTATAAAAGCGGGGGGAATATATGCCATTTAAAATCATACGCAACGATATCACAAAAATGAACACAGAAGCAATTGTTAATACAGCGAATGACCATGCTGCTGTTGGCACAGGCTGTGACAGCGCAGTATACGAAGCAGCCGGATATCAGGAGTTGCTGGAATATCGTAAGAAACATATCGGTTTCGTGGAAGAAGGCGGTGCGTTCATTACTCCCGGTTTTCATTTGCAGGCGAAGTATATTATCCATGCGGTAAGTCCGTATTATATCGATGGAAAACATGGAGAAGAGGAGAAACTTCGCTCCTGTTACAGAAAAAGCCTGCAGCTTGCGAAGGAGAACGGGGTTAAGTCTATCGCGTTTCCATTGATCTCCACAGGCGGTTTCGGCTATCCGAAGGAAGAGGGAATACGAATTGCAGCAGATGAGATAAATACATTTCTTCTTAGCAATGAGATGCTGATCTATCTGGTCGTTTTTGGCAGGAAGGCAACAGCGCTTGGGGAAAAACTTTATCCCAATCTGGAATCTTATATTGACCACAATTATGTAGAGAGTGTTCGGGAAAAAGAATACGGAAAGTCTTCTGAGCAGTCTATCAGGTTGTGGAGAGAGCAGAGACCATCCAGTATCGACAGAAAACCAAATAAAAATAATGGGATGCAGGAAAAACAACCAAAGTTGTTTTTGAGTGGAGTGGATTCACAACCTTGTGGATTTGGTGAAGATGAAGCTTCATTTCTGGATTTTGAAGGATTACACGAAGGAAAACTGGAAGAGAGAATGAGCCATCTTTCGGATACTTTTTCGGAGTATTTAATGTATCTGATCCAGGAAAGAAAGATGGAAAATGCTGAGGTCTGGAAACGGGCAATTGTAGATAAAAAGATATTTTCAAAAATAAAAAACAATGTAAATTATCACCCAAACAAATTGACAGCATTATGTCTTTGCGTAGGGGCAAAACTGAATCTGGATGAGACCAGAGATCTGCTTGCCAGAGCGGGTTATGCATTATCACCCTGCGATAAGACAGATATTATTTTTTCCTATTTTATTGAGAATGAAATTTATGACATGATCGAACTGGATATTCAGCTTGAGGAACATGGCCTGCCATGTATTATTTCGTAGAAAAATAAGGGTCGCTTTTCAAACGACCGGTTAAGAGCAGCTTTTGTGTATAATGAGTCCAACAAGAAAAACACCGAGAAATAAGAAACCAGAGGAGGATAAATTATGCGTAAGGGATTAACAGAAGTTGTTTTTATTTTGGACAGAAGCGGTTCTATGAGAGGGCTTGAGGAAGATACGATCGGGGGATTCAATTCCATGATCGAGAAGCAGCGGAAAGAAGAAGGAGAGGTCTTAATCTCTACGGTACTTTTTGACAGTCAGTGTGAAGTTCTCTATGACAGGGTTCCGGTGGATAAGATAGAGCCGATGAATGACAGCCAGTACTATGTAAGAGGCTGCACCGCTCTTCTGGATGCGATCGGCGGCGCAATCCATCACATTGCCAATGTACATAAATACGCCAGAGAAGAAGACAGACCGGAAAAAACCTTATTCATTATCACTACAGATGGAATGGAGAATGCCAGCCGGTGTTACACTTATGACAAGGTAAAGCGAATGGTCGAGAAAGAAAAACAGAAATACGGATGGGAGTTCCTTTTTCTTGGAGCAAACATTGATGCCATTCAGGTTGCTGCAAGATTTGGAATCGGAGCTGACAGAGCTTTAAACTATGAAAGTGACAGCGCAGGCACAGTACTGAATTACCAGGTGCTTTCCGAAACAGTCTCAGCAGTACGCAGATCCAGAAACAGAGAAGAGATGAATGAAGCATTTTCCTGCTGTGACCCGATCCGCGAAGATTACAGGAGACGCCATAAGGAATAGGAAGATATGATAAAATTTTAAGTTGCAATAGCATATAAAAGAAAGACACTTTCCAGTAAATAATGTATAATAAAAACAGACGGGCGGGTAATGAATGCCCGCTGTTTTTGATAAAATATACATTCGTGGAGGAGTTTATGAGCAGTAAGATTACAGGAAAAGAATATCCATTATTAAAAATATTCAGTTCGGATTTTGAATATTATATTCCGGCGTATCAGAGACCTTATGCATGGACGACAGAGCAGACGGAGACTTTGTTTACAGATCTGTATGACTTTTACCAGACGGAGCAGGCAGATAATTATTTCCTGGGTACGATCGTGCTGATCAAGGATGAGGACAGATCAAAGGCTGCTGTTATAGATGGACAACAGCGTTTGACAACGTTGACGATTTTGTTTTCTGTACTGGCATCAAATCTTACAGGTCAGGCACAGCAGGCATGTTATGAACTTCTTCAGGAGAGTGGAAATGTACTGGCAGGAATTCCGGCGAGACCACGTCTTCACCTGAGAGACCGTGATCAGAAATTTTTTGAAGAGTATATTCAGAATGTAAAACTGGAAGAATTGATGAAACTGGATCTGTCATCCATGAAAACCGAGGCACAGGTACATATTTATGAAAACTGTAAATGCCTGATGGAGAAATTTGCAGACGCATTTGACAAGGATCAGGATAAACTGATACAATTCAGCATTTTTCTATTAAATCGCTGTTTTCTTGTTGCGGTAAGTACAGCCAGTCAGGAATCTGCATTCAGAGTTTTTTCTGTAATGAACAGCCGCGGTCTGGATCTTCTTCCGATTGATATCATAAAATCAGAGGTTATCGGTGGAATTCAGGAGAATGAGCGTGATGAATATACAGAGAAATGGGAAAAACTTGAGAATGATGTAGGGCGTGATGGCTTTAACGAGATTTTTTCCCACACAAGAACAATATTTGCAAAAGATCGGGTAAAGAAAAACCTTCTGGAAGAATTCAGGGAATATGTACTCAAAAATACAACGCCGAAAGATCTTGTAGACAAGATTCTGATGCCATATACAGAGGCATATTCAATTCTCAGGAATCAGACATATGAGTCGACTTCAAGGGCAGAGGATATCAACGACATTCTTTACTGGCTGAATAAGATTGACAACTATGATTGGATGCCGCCTGCAATAAAATTTTTGGCAGAACATGCACATGATTCAGCATATACCCTTCAGTTTATGAAAAAACTGGAACGTCTGACTGCATATCTTCAGGTTACGGCACAGGATGTAAACCGTCGTGTAAGCAGGTATAAATGGCTGCTTCTGGAGATGGACAGTAAACCGGAACATTCTCTGAATGCACCATTGGAAACAATTGAGCTTACGAATAATGAGAAAAAACTTTTTATGGAGGCATTATCAGGGGAAATCTACACTATGCCGTCCAGACGACGTAATTATATTATTCAGAGACTGGATTCATTTACCTCTGACGGTGCTGCCAGATATGATGCAAAAATTTTTACAATTGAACATATTCTTCCGCAGAATCCACAGAAGGGCAGCGAATGGGATACTTCATGGCCGGATATGGAAGACAGACGTTACTGGGTAAACAGAATTGCAAATCTTGTGCCATTAACGAGAATGCATAATTCAGCAGCACAGAATTATGATTTTGTAACGAAAAAAACTACATATTTCCAGAACAAAAACGGAACTACATCGTACAGCCTGACAACACAGGTCGTAAATATGGACAAATGGACACCGGATGTTGTGAAAACACGACAGGAAAAACTACTGCAGCTTTTTGAGAAAAAATGGGACCTGAAAATAGAAAAAAATGACAATGCACCGGCAAATCAGAAGCTTTTGTTTCATATAGCGATCAGAGGATGCAATGCAACCGGATATTTGGGTGATGATTCTAAATTTGTTGTTGTAAAAGGAAGTACTATTTCCAGAAATATAACCGAAAGCTGCCAGAAGTTTTATAGTGATATCAGGGACAATCTTATAACTACGGGGATTGTTGTCGATGATGTATTTACAGAGGACTACGCATTTGACAGTCCGTCGGCAGCGGCAGTAGTCGTAGGAGGAAGATCTGCAAATGGTCCAAGGGAATGGACAACCCTGGATGGACGGCAGTATGGAAAGGTAATAGGACGCTAAAAAACAAAATTGCAATTTTCAGGGTTATACTGTTCTTGTAACAATAAATATGGCTCTGAGAATTGCGTTTTGTGGAAAAGAGGACAAATATGCAGGAAAAAGAAAAATATCAGATGATTCAGGACAAAATAAGCGGCTGTGTATTTGCAGGGGCGTTGGGTGATGCTCTGGGATATGTAGTGGAATTTGACCTGTATAGCAGTATCAAGAATAAATATGGAAAAGACGGAATCCAGGATCTGCTGCGGACGGGAGAGGAAGCGATCATTTCGGATGATACACAGATGACTCTTTTTACCATGGAGGGAATGTCTGTGGAGACAGAAGATGAAGTGGAGGAAAAAATTTACCTTTCTTATCTGAAATGGGCGCAGACGCAGGGGATGAGTGTAAAACTGCCATGTGACTGGCCAAGCAGACTCGCCGTGGTTCCGAAAATGAACTGCCGCCGGGCACCGGGTAATACTTGTCTGTATGCTTTGACATCAGGCAAGATGGGAACAATTCAGGAACCGATCAACCACAGCAAAGGCTGTGGCGGCGTTATGCGGACTGCACCGCTTGGATTCACAGACGCTTACGGTTTACCTCTTTTGAATGGTGCCAAAGCGGCAGCCATAACTCACGGTCATCCGCTTGGCTGGATTCCGGCAGGCATGCTTTCGGATATTGTTTTCAAATGTATTTATGGAGAAAAGAAGCCGTTGAAACTCATCATCGAGGAATCTCTGGCTGATACAAAAAATCAGTTTGGAGAATCCGAAAGCATGGCATATTTTGAACGGCTCATAAAGAAAGCTATTGCACTGAGTGAAGCAGACTGTGAGGAAGATGCATCCACTATCGAAAAAGAACTCGGCGGAGGATGGGTTGGAGAAGAAGCACTGGCAATTGCGATATACTGTTGTCTGAAGTATCCAGATGATATCAGAAAAATGTTGATTGCAGCTGTAAACCACAGCGGAGACAGTGATTCTACCGGAGCTGTTGCCGGAAATATTCTTGGAGCATATCTGGGAATGGATGCAATTCCAAAAGACTGGCTTGACCGTCTGGAACTGGTCGATGTAATGCAGGAACAGATCGATGCAATGATGAAGATAATTCAGAGGGAATGAAAAAGGGGGAATGTCGTATGACAACGACTTCTTTTCCTGTGATTCAGATAGAAAAAACAGGGAAACGATTAAGAAATATGAGAAAGGAGAACGGAATCAGAGTTGCCGCTGTATGTGAATACATGGGCGGCATATCTGAGCAGGCAGTTTACAAATGGGAACGCGGAGCGTGTCTCCCTACAATTGATAACCTGCTGGCACTCAGCCATCTGTACCATGTGCAGATGGAAGATTTGCTGGTATACGAAGAGGCCGAAATGGCCTCTTCTTGTTTTCTTCGTATGTATCGAGGAGACACCAGTGATACAGTCTCCGGTTATGCATGCACAGCCGCGTAACGGGGACTGTTTAAAACGCGGAGCATGTGATCCATCGGCGTGATGTTTCCATCAAATTTGTAGTTGAAGGAATTAGTTCCGGTACCACTTGCGAGCGCAGTACCTTTGGTATGGGCTCTGACTGGAGTCTGCATCTGCCAGCTGCTGACATTATGAAATACAACAGCAGGAAGCTGATAGCCTTTGGCTTCAAATGCAGCTTTTGCATTTTCATAAATGGTTTTATCCGGATTTTCCACTGCACCGTTAAACTCCATGTCAGAGATGATAAATAAGGTGGAAGGCATTTCTTCCTGAGGTGTGCCAGCATTGACTGCTGTCCGGAGAATCAGGTCAAAAACTGCCTCAAGGTTTGTTGAAAATCCCCAGCTGCTGCTCTGGATATAACGAAGTTTCTCCTCGAGTGTCTGACCGCAAATTTCCACCAGTTCCGGGTTGGATGAAAAAGTGATGAATGTATTGTGAAAAGTACCAGAGCAGTGTTCTGCATGATACAGACCCAATGCCTGTGAGATTAGAGCCGGCATAGGCGTTCCGTAACGATGACAATACATGGAGCCGGAAACATCGATCACACAAATTGCATTCTGCTCACATACTTTGGAAGGCTGCTGCTTCCAGAGAGTTTCCAGTGCAGCATTTGCAGAGTCAGGTTCGCGGTATGGGAGACTGCGGCCATCCGGCATTAATGGACGCAGGATCTCATATGGATAAAGCGTGTCACAGTGGATGGATTTCCGACCGTTATTGACATCTGCCAGAAAAGCAGAAAAACGTTCGGTATCCTGCTGGTGGAAGGTTTTGTGATATTTGAGCATTGCGCCTGCCGGGACAGCTTCATAATTGATTTTGCCCCGCTTTTTGCTCGTAAGGTAACGCTCTGGCAGAGCAATATTTGCACGAAGTGCGGACAGAAGTTTGCGGTACTGTCCGGCGTTCATTCCAAGAGCAGAGGCAAGAACCTTTGCCTGTCCTCTTGTACGTGCACTTGAGGTGTTGATGGAAGGAAGCCATTTGGCGAGAAGAGAAATATGTGCATTGATATTTCCTGCTTTTCGCTCTTTAAGAGCTTCACAGTCCTGGTTCAACTGAGTGCGGATCAGCTCGACAACAGCTTCCTCAGATGGAGTTCCCATCAGACACATGAGGTCATCGAAACGTCCGTATTCAGAAATTAAAGAAATATTTTTTCTGGCAGATTCCGGCCAGGTTTTGGCGGTATGCCGGATCAGGTTGCGGAAAAGCTCACGCTCGCCAAGTCCCTCCCGGATATCGCGGATATAGAAAAGGAGCTTCATTGCCAGCTCTGGATTTTCGATATAAGCACGATCAAAGAGATGGATCTGGTCACGGTATGAACGATGACGCATACCGCCAGCGACAGCAAACAGATCCAGACAGGCATCGCCGGAGGTAGAGTGAGTTTTTGCTCCGTTCAATGTCTCTGTGAAGCTTGCTTCTTCTTTAAGATTATCAAGAAATGACATTGGCTGCTCCTTTCTGTGAATTAGTCTGGTCATGATTTGCAGAAGCTTCCAGACTTTTTAATAAATTATATCGTAGCTGTTTAGTACCTTCGCGGGATACTGCCTGCTGCTTGACTTATATTATTATGAGCGAGACGCAATGTAAGATTTCATCTGATATATGTATTGTTTTTTGGGCGTAAATACCTTTCTTTATACCACTTCAACGTGGATCACCTCCGATCAGAAGTTATCTGTGTCATGGATAAAAGATTACCTGAGTAACAATAGAAAACTCATAAGCTGATTTGTTTCGCTGCTGTATGCGCCTGATTTTAATATAAGATTTTTTTAAAACGTCTGTGAAGTCTGCCTTCTGCAAAACTTCTTTTGAAGGAATGTGTTCCTTCGATGCATTAAGATTAGCATAGCTTCCAGTGCAAAACAATGAACCTGTGGTTTAGAAAAATCCGAAAAACACTCTTCCCTTGCTTTTATCTCTCCAACAAGCTATACTAATCAGACAGACATAGTATGAATTGGAGGATTTTTACATGAAAATTGCAGTAACTTATGATAATGGAAATGTTTTCCAACATTTTGGAAAAACAGAGAATTTCAAGGTTTATGAGGTGGAGGATAATAAGGTTGTTTCCAGTGAAGTAATCGGTTCCAATGGAACAGGACACGGCGCGCTGGCAGGACTTCTTGCAGAGCAGGGAATCGATGTCCTGATCTGTGGCGGCATCGGCGGCGGTGCACAGAATGCACTTGCAGAGGCCGGGGTTCAGTTATGCTCAGGTGCTCAGGGAAATACAGATGAGGTGGTAGAGGCTTACCTTAAGGGTGAACTGGTTTCCGCAGGAACAACTTGTGACCATCATCACCATGAGGAAGGTCATTCCTGTGGCGATCATGAAGAGGGACATTCCTGCGGAGGAACCTGCGGTGGTGGATGTGGTTCACACAAGCCGGCATTTACAGGCCCGAACGTAGGCAAAACCTGCCGTACCCATTATAGGGGAACTTTTAACGACGGAACACAGTTTGATTCTTCTTATGATCGTGGAGAACCGCTTGAATTTATCTGCGGAGCAGGACAGATGATCAAAGGCTTCGATGCAGCAGTAGCTGGTATGGAAGTCGGAGAGATCAGAGAAATCCATCTGATGCCAGAAGAAGCATATGGCATGCCGGATCCGAACGCGATCTTTACACTTGAGATCGCTCAGCTTCCGGGATCTGAGGATCTTACAGTAGGACAGCAGGTATATCTGTCTAATCAGTATGGACAGCCATTCCCGGTTAAGGTAACTGCAAAGGAAGAAACTACGATCACTTTCGATGCAAACCATGAGATGGCTGGTAAGGAACTGAATTTCAAGATTGAACTTGTGGAAGTAAAATAATCTAATATAGTATGAAATCCCGGACTGCCAGTATCCAGAGCAGACCGGGATTTTTTTGCATGCAGGCAAGGTCGAACTTTGCCAGAAAATTTGGTTGTACATCCACAAAAAGAGAGATTATAATAAAACCAGAATTTATAATTATCAGAAGGGGGATATCAGTGTATACAAAGAAAAAGAAAATAGTTATTACAGTGGCAGTAATCGTGCTGATCATTTTTTCGATGATTTATTTTAGCGTAGATGCGAAAAGGTTAGGGGAGATATCAGGCTATTATACAGGAGTAGACCTAAAAAAAGACGGGACAGAGACCAGTGATGATGACGATGACAGTGACATTTTTTTCTATAACAGTTGTTATGATCTTATAATTAATTCAGCAAAGATTCCTTATCTGGACGTTTATGATTCGGAGGCTGGAAATCCGGGAATCGGAGGCTGGATTATTGGAGTGGATGATGATACAGTAACATTGTGGCTGAATCCACTGGAAACAGATTTTGGATTTGCTCCTTTTACTGGTAATTCAATAATACCAATATATAAATTCGAATATGAATTAAAGCAAAATAAAATTGTTTTATCACATGATGGAAAGGAGATCCCATTCAGAAAAATTTAATATCAGGAGGAACAACGATGGCAATTATCACTTTCAACGAAATCATAGAAGTAAACGGAATACTGGAACAAAAACATCTGAATTTCAAACTCCACCTTCGCGACGCCTGCGGAGCACAGGCCTTGTGGATCGAACCACTGGGAAACTGTGCCTGCGAGGGACATTATGATGAGATGCATCAGGTGATCGAACAGTATTTCCTGGATAAAGGACTGAATGTAAAATACTGGGACGATGAAAAGTTACAGTTTACCCTGGACAAAAAGTAATCCGACTATAACAAAAAGTGAGGCACAAAAATGGCAAAGATCAGAGTAATCAAGAAAAATGACGACTATTCCATGGATTATCAGGTTGGCGATATCCTGGAAGTGACAGGAACCTGGTATGGCGGGATCAATGTAAACAGCAAGACAGGAATCCCACTCTGTCTGGACAAAGATGAATATGAGGAAATCCCTGAGAATACAGATCTTTCTCACGAGGAATACGAAAGAGTTGCAAACTACTGGAAAGAAAAAGATGCACAGTCAAAAAAGCTGGACCAGGATGTTTTAAAAAAGGCCGTGGAGGAGTATATTCAGGCAAACAACACCTGCGCACTGGCAACCGCGGCAGGAGATTTTGTGCGCTGTACGCCGCTGGAGTATACGTATCATGACGACTGTTTCTGGATTTTTTCTGAAGGTGGCGAGAAGTTTTATGCGCTGGAAAAGAACAAAAATGTATGCCTGGTCATCTTTAATAAATATGAAGGATTTGGCAAGCTCAAAGGAATGCAGGTCACAGGCCTGGCATCTATTGTAGAGCCATTTTCACAGGAATATGTGCAGGCGGCAGATTTCCGAAAGATTCCACTGAAGGCTCTGGAAAAAATGCTGCATCCGATGAATCTCATCAAAATAAAACCAAAGAAGATCGAATTTGTAAATTCCGACTTCAAGAAAGATGGCGCAGATTCCAGACAGACACTTATCTGCGACTGATATGGGAAATTGATCTGGCATGACCAGTTGTGAACAATTACCTTGAATTTCCCCATATTTAATATTATAATCAAAATGATTGAAAAAGTTCGGAAACGAAAAACCGATAATATTTAAGGAGGAATCAAATATGATTACCTGGAACAATTTGGATACACTTGCTTCTTTTAAGGAACTCGAAGGAGTAAAAAAAGTAAACCTTGCAGAAGTTATGGCAGGAGAAAACGGTGCAGAGCGTGTAAAGAATTACAGCGTTCCGATGGCAGAGGGATTTGCTTATAACTTTGCAGCAAAACAGGTAGACGACGAAGTACTGGAAGGACTTAAGAAACTGGCTGAGGAAGCACAGCTTACAGAGAAATTCGAAGCTCTTTACAATGGAGAAGTGATCAACACAGGAGAGAAACGTCTTGTTCTTCATCATATGACACGTGGACAGCTTGGAAACGCAGTAGAAGCTGACGGCGTTGACAAGAGAACTTTCTATACAGAACAGCAGAAAAAGATCGCAGAATTTGCGAACAAAGTACATGCTGGTGAGATCACAAACGGAGCAGGCGAGAAATTCACAACTGTTGTCCAGATCGGTATCGGCGGAAGTGACCTTGGTCCTCGTGCAATGTATCTTGCACTTGAAAACTGGGCTAAGAAAAATGGTAAATTCAAAATGGAAGCAAAATTCATCAGCAACGTAGACCCTGATGATGCAGCAGCAGTTCTGAATTCTATTGATGTTGCACATTCCATTTTTGTACTGGTTTCCAAATCAGGAACAACTCTTGAAACTCTGACAAATGAATCTTTTGTAAAAGATGCCCTCAAGAATGCAGGACTGGATGCATCTAAACATATGATCGCAGTTACAAGTGAGACATCACCTCTTGCAAAGAGCGATGACTACCTTGCAGCATTCTTCATGGATGACTATATCGGTGGACGTTATTCTTCCACATCTGCTGTTGGCGGTGCTGTATTATCTCTGGCATTCGGACCAGAAGTATTCGCACAGTTCCTCGATGGAGCAGCAGCAGAGGACAAGCTTGCAACAAACAAAGACGTAATGCAGAACCCGGCTATGCTGGATGCCCTGATCGGTGTTTACGAGCGCAACGTACTGGGATATCCGAGCACAGCAGTTCTTCCATACTCTCAGGCACTGAGCCGTTTCCCGGCACACCTTCAGCAGCTGGATATGGAATCTAATGGTAAATCTGTAAACCGTTTCGGTGAGCCTGTAGACTATGTGACAGGACCGGTTATCTTCGGTGAGCCAGGAACCAACGGACAGCATTCCTTCTATCAGCTTCTGCATCAGGGAACTGACATTGTACCGCTTCAGTTCATCGGCTTCAAGAACAGCCAGATCGGTACAGATGTAGTGATCCAGGACAGCACAAGCCAGCAGAAACTCTGTGCAAACGTTGCTGCTCAGATCGTAGCATTTGCCTGCGGTAAAGCAGATGAGAACCGCAACAAGAACTTCGAGGGTGGACGTCCGTCAAGCATCATCATTGGTGATCAGGTAACACCTGAATCTCTTGGCGCACTTCTTGCTCACTTCGAGAACAAAGTTATGTTCCAGGGATTCCTGTGGAACGTAAACAGCTTTGACCAGGAAGGCGTACAGCTTGGTAAAGTCCTTGCAAAACGTGTACTTGCTCACGAGACAGATGGAGCACTTAAGGTATTCAGCGACCTTCTGAACATCTGATCTTGAGCTAAAAATTAATATTAAATAAGGAGGACTTCTCTGCCGTACAGTTAAATCTGTACCGTGGGGAAGTCCTTTTTCTTTGCAGATCCCCGGGTACCCGCCGGCTTTTCTGCTATATTATATAAAATGTACAAATTTCGACAGGCTTTTTGTGGCATCATGCTTATTTACAATTGTGGATAGCATGGTGTATAATATCGTAAAAATATGAAAACGATTACATATAAAATAAAAATGTTACATGTATAGTATATGAAATATATGTAAAAACTAAATGATAATGATACCACAAATATATAATCGCAAAAACAACAGGAGGTCAGAAAAATGAGTGCATTAACAGGAATCCTTGCCACAGAAGTAAGAAAGATCGAAGAAACCGCAGCAATGAGCAGAGAAATTCAGAAACAGCGTCTTACCCATCATCTGATGCCTCCGACGGGCTGGCTGAATGATCCGAATGGACTGTGCTATTTCAAGGGAAGATATCATGTGTTTTTTCAGTATGCTCCGTTTGATGCAGAGGGCGGATTGAAATTCTGGGGACATTATTCCAGCGAGGATCTGGTTTCCTGGAGATACGAGGGCGTGCCGCTGTACCCGGACAGCAACTATGACTGCCATGGTGTATATTCCGGCTCTGCGATCGTTGAGGATGAAAAGCTGCATCTTTTTTTTACCGGAAATATCAAAATGGACGGGGATTACGATTACATCAATAACGGGAGGCAGGCCAGTACTCTTCACGTAGAGAGCGAGGACGGAGTTCATTTCAGTGCGAAGGAAGTTGCAGTCGATTACCGCAATTATCCGGAAGATTATACGCAGCATGTGCGTGATCCAAAAGTGTGGAAAGATGGCGCTGACTATTTCATGGCACTGGGCGGTCGAAAGAAAAATGACCAGGGAGCTGTGCTGATCTACAAGTCTGAGGATCTCAAAAACTGGGATTATGATAAAGAAATTACGACAGAAGAGCCGTTCGGATACATGTGGGAATGTCCGGATCTGTTTGAAATCGACGGAGAGCAGGCACTGTCCATCTCTCCACAGGGACTTGAACGAGAAGAATATCGTTTTCAGAATATCTACCAGTCAGGCTATTTCCTTCTGAAAGAGGATAAGATCAATGTGAAAGAATTTCAGGAATGGGATATGGGATTTGACTTCTATGCGCCGCAGACGTTTGAGGATGCGAAAGGAAGACGGATCCTGATCGGCTGGATGGGTCTGCCGGATGTCGAAGAGGAATACACGAATCCTACAGCAAAAGACGAGGGCTGGCAGCATTGCCTGACGATTCCGCGCGAGATCACTTTACATGATGGAAGATTGTACCAGTATCCTGTCGAAGAAATGGAAGCCCTTCGGGGAAGATGTTGTGAAATAGATGAGACGCAGAAAAATATTGAAGTCTGGAAACCGTTTGAGCTGGACCTGAAACTGGATTCACGCAAATGCAGAATATCTGTCGGAGATGATCTTATGTTTGAGGCAGATGGCAGAGAAGCTTGCCTGCGATTATCTGAGAAAGCCGGTGCAGGACGGAAACAGAGAAAGGCAGTCATTCCGTCAGGCAGATTAAAAGAGCTCCGGATGCTTGTGGACACAACAGCTGTGGAAATTTATCTGAATCACGGGGAAGTTGTTTCCTCAACAAGATACTATCCGGGAAAAACGACACAAGTTGTGAAACTGGAAGCAGACAAGATCCAGGGACATATTTATGAATTAAAAGAGATGACCGGGATAAAATAACAGAATCATACAGAAGCCGCACGAATGGAAATGCAGAGGGTGTTATACGAAAGGAAAGTATAACACCCTCTGTGTATTATAAAGAAAAAATGTTATACTGAGACGAGAAAAATGAGGAGATGTACAGGATGCAGGAAAAGAAGGAACGCTTTCATGGAATCCCCATGCTGCCGTATGGACTTCTGAGTGCTGTAATGCAGGAGAGTCCGGGAAACAGAAAAGAAATTCAGATTACAGAAATGGCAGAGGAAGGATTCTGCTTTCGAACCGCGAGGGCTATCTGCAGCCCACAGAAACTGGAAGTTTGTTTTTATGATATGGAGAGGGCAGAATACGGGACTGTAGTCATTACAGAATTTGAAATCTGCAGAGAGAAAGAAGAGGATTTTTTTACGCAGTTTCTTGTATGGACGGAGCAGGAAGAGTATCGGCGGCAGGTGCAGAAACTTGTGCGGCAGTACAGCAAATATATCCGGCTGAAACTGGAAGATGACGGAGAACTTGAAAGCGAACTGACAGGATATCCCTCAGAATTTGACGGTGAGCATTGCAGCAGTCTGGAGGAACAGAGACAGTATTGGTTTGCAGAAAAAGCAGGTCGTGCTGAGATCAATATGGAAATCCCGGAGCACACAGAATTTGCCATAGAACTTGACTGCCCGGAACGCTATACGGCATACCTGCAAAAATCTCTTCCGGAATTTTACCATGATTATCTGAGAAAAAATCATCTCCAGGGAAGCGGTCTGGAAGCGCGTATCCCGGATCGGATTTATATTGGAAACCAGTTCTGTCATCTCCTTTTTCCAGAGGAAGAACTTCTTTTCGCTATGCTGGAAAAGGCAAAAAAAGAGTTTACGGCAGTTACGCTTTCTTTTACTTATGTCAGAGAAATTTTGCTTGAAGACACCTTTGCATTGTTAAGAAAAATCGATCACTGGTGTAGCAAAAATGAACTTGAAATGGAGTGTGTAGTCAACGACTGGGGAATGACAGATTTTATCAGAAAAGAAACGAAACATCTGCTCCCCTGCCTCGGAACGCTTCTTAACAAAAGAAAAAAAGATCCCCGTATCAATTACAAAAAAGGCGAGCGAGACCTGTACAGCCAGAACAGTTTCAATGCAGATTTTTACCAGGAATTTCTGAGAGAAAGTTTCGGAATTGAGCGGGCGGAGTGGGAGTCCTGTGGTTATATGCAGGATATCCCGGCAGGAAAAAACAGCCTGCATTTTCCATTTTACCAGACGAATACGTCGCAGTATTGTCCGTTGTATGCAGTGCAGAAAGAAGGAGACAGAGGTAGACAGAGATTGGTATACAAATGTCCGCAGTATTGTAAAAATGCGGCGTTTTTGTATCCGAAACATTTGAATATGATAGGGAGATATAATTCGCTGTTTGCGCTGGACCGGGACTTCCTGGAAGATTCAGAACAATTAAAAAGGTATACAGATTCAAATATAGACAGACTTGTCCTGAATCTGTTATGAGGTAAAAAGATGATGAAGATTACAGCAGGACTGGGATCAGCAGATGAATATATCCGTTTCGTGGAAGCAGGCGCAGATGAGTTTTTCAGCGGATTTGTACCGTATTCGTGGACGGAAAAGTACGGAACTGTCATGCCGCTCAACCGTCGTGAGGTATTGTGTTATCATGTGCAGCTTGGGGCGTTCAGTGAACTGGAAATTTTGTCAGAAATGATTCGGAAATACAAAAAGCCGGTACATCTGACATTCAATTCCCTGTACTATATTCCACAGCAGTATCCGGAGATCGTGGAGATCATAGAGAACTGTATGAAACTTGGATTTATGAGCTATATTATTGCAGACCTGGCGTTGATCGTTTATCTGAGAGAGAAGGGAATCCCGTGCGAAATCCATATGAGTGGTGAGATGGGAGAGATCAACCGCAGAACAGTGGAAGTTTTTCAGCGTCTGGATCTGAAGAGGGTGATTTTTCACAGGAAAAACAGCTTCGAGGATATGCAGTCTGTGATCTGCTCGGAAAGAACTGCCGGTGGGAGACGGGCGGAGACAGAGTTTGAGGCTTTTGTGCTGAATGAGATGTGCCAGTTTACGGGAGCGTTCTGTAATTCGCTTCACTGTGATGAGCTAGGGCATCTGTGCAGGGTTCCCTATTGGACGGAACCGGTACGAGATGAATCTGAGGATGAAGATGCCATTGCCCCCAAATACGATGACAACGGCTATCTGTGCGGTGCGACCGGCTGCGGTCTATGTGCACTTTACAGACTGAGAGATGCCGGGATTACACACCTGAAACTGGTCGGCAGAGGCAACTATACCGATTTTATGGAGAAAGATATCCGAAACCTCAAAACTACTCTTGAGATTCTGGAAAATACAGACACAGAAGCTGCTTTCCGGACAGAAATGAAGAAGCAGATTTTTCCATACGGATGCAGTGGAAACTGCTATTACCTGTAAAATAGGACATAACTTTACGCTATATGACAAATGTAACTATTTTGTAACTGTTCACAGGTAGTATCCCGCGAGGTGTTTTGCCATGAATAATGGCAAAATCCCGAGACATACGGGGCAAAATGCCATCACCGAAGGTGATTTGGAATGCATTTTGACCAAGTTGCTGTGAACGGAGTGAACAGTAACACTATTTTCTAAAAATTATCTTAAAATAATTCAGACCTGTAGTAATTAACAGTCGACTATGATAAAATGATTTACAGTGACTATTCTGAAAAAAGAGAGTCACAATATGATTTATAATAAATATTGAGGTGAGAATCGTTGGTTTTAGAACATAAAGAAATTCAAAGCCTCAGTGACTTTTTTACAGAGTTGGGGAAGCGTAGGGAAAAGGGTGTTTATTTTTACCGTATCAATGGTTACTCGGAAGAAATCGGCAGATTTCTGTACAATTATTATGATGCCGCGAGGAAATGCGGAGTGATCGTTGAGGGTAAGATACCGAATCCCACGGAGGGGAATCTGTCTTATTACTATGAAATGATGGGGAATGATTTTCAGCTCAGCATGGGCTTTATCATGTCAGGGCTTCAGAAATGGCTCCCCAGGATGAACCGTTCACAGAACGAGAATGTAGCCGCTTCCATCTATGATTCACTGGAGGAACTGAGAAGAGTGGGAAAAACTGAAAATATGCTCAAGAATGCATATATCAAGTTTATGTGCTGGCTTTATTACAAATTTGAGCGGATCGTGAATCAGCTCGGACAGCAAAATGTTCCCAAGATCCTCTATGTTGGTTCGATCAGTAATTATGAACTTCTGCTGATTTCTGTTCTTTCAAATGCAGGATGTGATGTGGTCCTTGCAGAACCGATGGGAGATGAAGCGTATCTGAAACTTGATCCGCAGTCTCAGAAATCTACTTTATATACAGGAGAAAACGTCGGAGGATTCCCGGCGGATTTTTCACTTAAGAAACTGAGAGCAGAGGTTGAGAAGGCAGAGGAGAATCAGAAGTTGTTTGGTTCAAAGGATGGGCTTATCAACTGCACAAATGCCTGGATCGAAGGAAGTGGACTGGCAGATATCCTCAAAGCACCGGAGCAGCGCGGCGACAGGGAGGATCTTTTTTATAACTGTTATCTGCGGATAGGTGGTGTGGAGGATAAACTTACTTATGCAAATGATCTGTACCAGTTTTATCTGGAACTGAAGAATCAGAAGCGGCAGACAGTGATCGTGAATGGCAGCATTCCAAACCCGACAACAGATGAGATCATGAAGATCCGCAGAAACCACTATACAGGAGTGGAGCAGATGATCGCGGATCTGCAGATGAATATACAATATCCGGTGAGCCCGGTTCTGCAGGCAGTACTCTGCAGGGCTTTTGCAGAAGTGATGAAGCTGGAAGCAGGAGAGCCGGAGATCAATCTTAACAGACTGATGAATAAGGGTGTGTATCTTTTGTGTTGGATCCGGAGATATCAGAACCAGATTTTTAAGAACTGGAAGAAAAACGACACAGGTTGTTTTATCCATCTGGGCGCATGCCAGAATGTAAATGAAGTTCTTTTTATGAAATTTCTGGCGAGAGTGCCGGTGGATGTCCTGATTCTGTGTCCGGACCGGAATGAACACTGCATGCTTGAAGATACTCTTTTATATGAGATAAATTATGAGACTTCAATGAAATTGGATCAGTTTCCGGAGCAAAACGCACAGCTTCATATAGGAACTGCCGCGTATCATGCAGAACGGGAACTGGATACACTGATGTACAATGACTCTGTGATATTCCGGGATCAGCAGTTTACGAAAGCCAATACGATCTCGCTGCAGACTATGGACAGGGAGATCAAACTTCTCTGGAATACGGAGATGAAATACAGACCAAATTTCAGTACGGCTGACGGAACCGTGAACATGCCGGTGATTTTTTCAAAAATATCCGGCGTGAAGGACAGGAAAACAGAGGGTTACTGGATCTCAATCAAACAGTTGATGACACCGGAAACGGTGGTGATCGATCATCCTCCGTTTCTGACTTCCACATCACCGAATCCGATTAAAATGTACGCGGCGGAATTTTTCCGAAACGGGAAACTGCAGCGCAGGAAGATCCGGAATCATCCGGCATATCCGTATGGATTTCTCCGGGAAGAGATGCAGGAGTACATCCTGGACAAGCTGGAGGCGTTGATCGAGCAGCGGCTGATCCGGGGAACATTTGAGAATGGAACAGAATATACGATCATATCTGTCGCACTGAACCTGCCGAAACAGGTCACGCGGCTGATACAGAATTTTGATTTTACGAAGAAGAATCCGAAACTGATCTACATCAATGCTTCAGAAGTACTGATCACTTTGGAGGATTCTGTCTATGCAGCATTTTTGAACCTGCTGGGATTTGATGTGCTTTTCTTTGTTCCGACAGGCTACAATATGGATAACCATTTTAACCAGAGATTAATGGAAGAACATCAGACAGGAGATTTTATGTATGATCTGCAGGTTCCTGACTGGAATACGATTCCATTAACAGCACACACGTCATGGCGTGACAGACTATTCAGGAAAGGATAAAGTGTTATGGGAATTGATTTCAGCAAGGTAACACCACCGGCATCACCCGTGGAATCTGCACCGGCAGCCAGCACTGAGATTGAGACAGTGCAGCCATATGATATCATGGCAGACCGTCAGCAAATGAATGAAACACTGACGAATTCCGAGGAGGTCGACGCACTTGTAAGCACGATCGAGGTCAATAATCTCGAAACGATCGTTTCTTTCGGTGCAGAGGCGGCAGAGGAGATTGCAAAAGCATCGGATGTTGTTCTGAACAGCATGAGTATGAGCCAGCTGGATGAGTCCAGTGAGATGCTTGAATCGCTGTCCAAGATCATGTCAAAGTTTGATCCGAGTGAACTTCAGGAAAACAAAGGCCTGTTTAACAAGCTGTTTGGAAATATGAAGAAACAGCTCGAAAAGATCCTCGACAAATATCATACAATGGGAGAGGAAGTAGACAAGATCTATGTGCAGCTCCGTGAGTATGAGGGCGAGATCAAGCAGTCCAACCGTAAGCTGGAGCAGATGTTTGATGCAAATGTCGATTATTACCATCAGCTTGTCAAATATATTCTTGCCGGCGAGCAGGGCTGCCGTGAACTGGAAGCTTACATTGCACAGCGCCAGGCAGATTTTGAGGCGACAGGAGATAACTCCATTCAGCTTGAACTGGCAGGACTGAACAATGCACTTATGATGCTGGAACAGCGTACACAGGATCTTCGCGTTGCTGAGAATATTGCGATCCAGTCCATTCCGATGATCAAGACAATGGCATACAGCAATATGAACCTTGTCAGAAAGATCAATTCAGCGTTTATCGTTACGCTTCCAGTCTTTAAGCAGGGGCTTGCCCAGGCAGTCATGCTCAAACGCCAGAAGATCCAGGCAGAGGCACTGTCAGAACTTGACAAGAAGACAAATGAAATGTTGATCAAAAATGCCAGGAATACAGTTGAGCAGTCCAAGATGACAGCGAGACTTGCAAGTGGAAGTTCCGTCAAGATCGAAACGCTGGAAACAACGTGGAGAACGATCGTCAATGGTATCGAGGAAACGCAGAACATTCAGAAGGAAGCAAGAAAACAGCGTATCGACGATGCGGCCCGCCTTGAGAATATCAAACAGGAATTTCTCAAAACTTATGGTGGTGCAGGCAAATAAAACATGTTAAAATTTCTCAAAAGAGGAAATCATAAAGGAGGAAACAGCTATGCCAATCAATTTATCAAAAGGACAGAAAGTAGATCTTACAAAGGGAAATCCGGGCTTAAAGAACATCATGGTAGGACTTGGCTGGGATGTAAATGCTTTTGACACAGGTGCAGATTTTGACCTTGATGCAGCAGCATTTATGCTTGGTTCCAATGGTAAATGCCCGACGGACAAAGAATTCATCTTCTATGGAAATCTTGAACATCCGTCAGCTTCCGTAAAGCATATGGGAGATAACCGTACTGGCGAGGGCGAAGGTGATGATGAAGAACTGGAAGTTGTTCTTGCCGATGTTCCGTCAAATGTTGAGAGAATTGCTTTTACAGTAACGATCTATGAGGCAGAGGCAAGAAGACAGAACTTCGGCCAGGTTTCCAATGCATATATCAGAATCGTGGACAAAGATACAAACCAGGAACTGATCCGTTATGATCTGGGAGAGGACTTCTCCATCGAAACAGCTATCGTTGTTGGAGAACTTTACAAACACAACGGTGAATGGAAATTCAATGCGATCGGCAGTGGATTCCAGGGCGGTCTGGCAGCACTCTGCGCACATTACGGAATCGAAGTTGCATAAGTTTTTTTATAACAGAAACAATGTTACACGTTAACTGATTGGCAAAATGCCGGGAGGAGACAGAATATGTCGATTAGTTTGCAAAAAGGACAGAAAGTCAGCCTCAGCAAAGAGAGTGTGGGACTTTCAAACGTACTCGTAGGACTTGGATGGGATGCAGTGGAGCAGAGATCAGGGCTGTTCGGACTTTTTAAGGCGGCAGATATTGACTGTGATGCGACTGCTATCCTGCTGAAAAATGGTAAATTTGTGGATAAGACAGATGTTGTTTATTTCGGAAATCTTGTGCACAAATCAGGCACTGTCCGTCATATGGGAGATAACCTGACTGGCGAGGGAGAAGGCGATGATGAGCAGATCCTCATTGAACTTTCCAGGGTGCCGCAGGAATATGACAAGATTGTGATCGTTGTAAATATCTATTCAGCAGTCCAGAGAAAACAGCATTTTGGAATGATCAAAAATGCATTTATCAGAATTGTAGATGGAAGTACCAATCGCGAGATGTGTAAATATGACCTTACCGAGAGCTATTCCGGTATGACCGCAATGATTTTTGGAGAGATCTACAGACATAATGGCGAATGGAAATTCGGAGCTATCGGTCAGGGTACAAAGGACACATCGATCGGCGATCTTTGCAGACGGTATGTATGATGATGTGAAGAGTTTGGGAAGGGAAACTTTTGCAGTTTCTCTTCCTGCTTCATTATCAGAATATATATAAATTTATTTTAAGAGAGGAATTCACCAAAATGAGTGAAAAACTAAACAGGAAAGCTCTTGAACAGGGCTTGACGGAGGAGCAGGCGGCGCAGAGCAAACAGCAGTATGGAACCAACGCACTTGCCAAGAAAGAAACAGAGTCACTCTGGTCTATGTTCATCGGTGCTTTTGACGATATCTGGATCAAGGTTCTCTGTCTTGCACTGGCGCTTAAGGTTGTGCTTGCGATCCTTGGCGTGATCGTTCCGGCACTGGGCGGCGATAATGACGTTATTGAGATCATCAGTATCATACTTGCAATTGCACTTGCAACAGGATTCAGTACCTTATCTGAATACAGAAATACATCAAGAAGTGAGGCTTTGCAGGAAGAATACAACAAAACCTATGCAAAAGTATTCAGAAACGGCAAACTTGTCAAAGTGCTGACAAGTGACATCGTCAAAGGTGATACGATTCTGATCCAGGCAGGTGATAAAGTCCCGGTTGACGGACTTGTTTTCAAAGGCAATGTGAAAGTATCTCAGGCAGCTCTGAACGGAGAATCCCGTGATGAGTCCAAGTCCGCAGCAGATACTATGGAAGAAGCAGAATCTACAGATTATTCTTCTGCACATAAAGTATTTATGGGATCAGTCGTTACCAGCGGCGAGGCATATATGGTAGCAACCGTGATCGGTGATGCATCCGAACTTGGTAAGATCAACAAAGCCCTTACCGATGAAAACGAGGAAGAAGAGCGTAAAGATACTTCCAGCCTCAAACTTGAAGTTGTTGCCGGTGGGATCGGTAAACTTGGTGTTTCCGCAGCAGCGATCGCAGGTGTCCTGCAGGTTGTTCTTTCTATCATGCGTGCAGATGAAGCAATCACGCCAGTATTTGTGATCCTTCTGATCGCAGAGGCTGTTATGCTGATGGCCTCCATCGTTATCATGGCAGTACCGGAAGGTCTTCCGATGATGAACAGCCTGGTTCAGTCCATGAACACAGAATCTATGTATAAGAAAAACATCCTTGTAAGCCATAAGGCAGCTTTTTCTGATTCTGCTTACATGAACCTTCTGTTCAGTGATAAGACAGGAACCATTACCGAGGGAAATCTTTCACTGGTAGAGTTTGTCCTTGGAGACGGAAGAATCGTTGACCATGTCTCACATAATGATTTTCTGGAAGCGATCACTCTGAATAACCTTGCAAAAATCTCTGAAGGTAAAGCGATCGGAAGTAACAACATGGACCGTGCACTTCTGACCTATGCTATTTCCAAGGGTGCTCCGGATAAAGTTGATGCGTCCAAAGTAAAAGAGATCAGCGGATTTGATTCCGAGAAGAAATGTGCAACCGTAGAACTGAATGATGGCACTGTTTACTGGAAAGGTGCAACAGAGAACATCATCAATGACGTGACACATTATATGACAGAAGATGGCAGCATCGCAGAATTTACATCTGCAGAGAAAGCCAAAGTAGAAGAGCAGATGGTCGCACAGGCGAAGAGAACTATGAAACTTCTCTCCGTAGTGAAGATCATCGGTTCCCAGAAGATCCTTCTTGCAGTCCTTTCTCTGAGAGACAACGTAAGAAAAGATGCGATCGAAACTGTTGAAGTCCTGAACCGTGCCGGAATCCAGGTAGTCATGGTTACCGGTGATGCCGAAGAGACCGCCGTTGCGATCGCAAAAGAAGCCGGAATCCTCAAAGATGAAAAGACAGAAGTTGTTCTTACTCATGATGAACTGGAACAGCTTTCTGATGATGAGCTTAAGAAAAAACTTCCGAATCTTCGTGTTGTCAGCCGTGCGAAACCTCTGGACAAGAAACGCCTTGTCACAGTTGCACAGCAGCTTGATGATGTCTGTGGTATGACCGGAGACGGTGTCAATGATGCACCTGCTTTGAAACAGGCGGATATCGGATTTGCAATGGGAGATGGAACCGCAGTTGCACAGGAAGCAGGCGATGTTGTCATCCTGAATAACAGTTTGACTTCTATCAAAGACTGTGTACTGAACAGTAGAACGATGGCAAAATCCGTCGGCAAATTCCTGATCTTCCAGTTAACTGTAAATATCAGTACCCTGTTGATGAACATTCTGGCACCGATCCTTGGCTGGACAGAGCCATTCTCTATCGTACAGATCCTGTGGATCAACCTGATCATGGATACACTGGCAGCTATGGCATTCGGCGGTGAGCCGATCCTGAACCGTTACATGAACGAGCAGCCGGCAAAGAGAAGCGACAATATCCTGACAGGATATATCAAGTCCGCAATTGGTGTGAGCTCGATATTTATCACTCTGGGATCTATCCTGATTCTGGAAAATGTCGGCGGAATCACAACAGCAGTTATGCCGGCAGGATGTTCAAATCCGGATCTGTATGAGAAGACCGTTATGTTTGCATTCTTTATTTATGCGATCATCTTTAACAGTCTGAATACCAGATCTGAGAGATTTAACCTGTTTGAGCATATTGGAGAAAATAAGAGATTTATCCTTGTAATGGGTGCGATCTTTGTTCTTCAGACAGTCCTGATCCAGATCGGTGGAGAAGTCTTCAGCACAACTCCTCTGACACTGAAAGCACTGCTTGTTTCCATGGTTCTTGGAGTACTGATCATCCCTGTGGATATGGTACGAAAAGCGATCATGAGATCTAACAAATAAAAAGAGCTGATTTTGAAATATCCCCTGCTAAAGTGGCAGGGGATATTTTTTCAATCGATTGCAACGCGGATACCGCCGCTGCGTTCAGAAGGCTGAATGATAACAGTTACCGGAATTCCGCCATGCCATTCAAAGGAATAAGATTCGCCAGAAGCCTGTCCGATAAAGGTTTTCCAGTTGACATCTGTTGTGATGCGCGGGTCGCAGGCGCCATTGCCCATCCAGCAGATCACAGCATCCGGATCGACAGAGATCGTATTGTGGGACTGTACATTGCTGAGTGCGATCGGGTTTCCGTCAGTGATGACCGCCACATAAGCTTCGCTTCCAGTTCCGGTAAGTGTGGTGGTAGCAAGACCTTTCTGGGACAAAACGCCGACACCGATGAAGCGGACGCTGTATTTGCAGTCCTGTGTAAATGCAAGCAGGTTTTCGGATTCGACAGAGATCGTTTCGCCCGGTTCCAGTTTATAGACCAGAACATGCTGTGCGCTTTCTGCGTAATAGGTTTCGGATGGACCGTTCATGGTGACTTTGGTAAGAGGAATGTTTTCACCGGTGACGCGGCGCATCAGGGAGCCGAGTGCTGCCTGGGCGAGACTTTTCTGCGGTCCGAGAAGGACTTTTTCGAAGCGGTAATTAGTGTTGCCGCTGCAGTCGCCTGCGATAAAAGCACCGGTCTTGGTGAAGATAACGTCGTTGCCTGTAGTAGTGACTTTGAGTGTCAGTTCGTTTATGGTTTCAAATTTGATCATAAGAGTATCCTCCCGTTAGTTTGTCTCAACGCCGTATAACTGGCAGAGCCCCGCCAGATCTCTGGCGACACCGTTTCCGATAGCGTTGAATTTCCATTCTGTATTATGTAAGTAAATCTCTCCGAGCATCATGGATGTGACATTGTCATAATAATCGGTCAGCATGAAACTGTAGATCTCCTGACCGGAATCCGGATCGAGAAGCCGGATATAGGCATCTTTGACCATGCTGAAATTTAGGTGCCGCTCCAGTGCCTCGTTGATCGTAAGGACAAAAACGATCTTCCGTATGGAAGTATTCAGTTTGAAAAAATCAATATCCGCATATTCACGGTCTGCCCTGGAGCCGTTTACATGCAGGGCAACACTTCCGTCGGGGCTCAGTGTCTGTCCGTAAAAAACAAACCAGTCATCGCCGGGAACCTTGCCTGAAGCATCCAGAAGATAAGCGGATAAATCGATATCACACTGAGGGTTAGAGACGTTCCAGCCAAGTGCAACACACACCTTTGGAACCTGCCCGACTGTGCCGATACGGACTTTCTGGCCCTTCTGTATGACGTTACGAAGGACCGGGATATCGTGTTTCTGCGGAGCAGAGGATACCGAAGATACTGTCGGAGTTACAGGTGCTGGTTCTGGATGTCGATAAGCCTGCGTTCTTTTGGGATTTTCCTGTACATGGCCAGATGAAGTTTTCTTCAAATTTACAGAAAGAATATTTCCCCTGTGCAGAGCAGGCTGGATCTTTCGCTGGTTAAGTGTAAGAACGTTCCCGGCGGTATATGCCGATTCGATCTTTGTGGGAATTTGAAACATAGTTTACCTCCCCGTATTTTATTGATACTACATTGTTCACTGTTCTAATCATACCATGTTACACCATGAATTAAAATAAATCAGGTTAACATTTACTTTAACATTTACATTGATTTTTACTTATTTGGATCAAAACCCTTGAAAAAATGCAGAATTTACGTTACCATGAACTTAACTTCATAAAGGCAAAGCTGTGGTAACGCAGTGACGCAAAGCTATAGGGGCCGAGAACGAGCCAGCCAGTTGCAAGAACAGAGAATCCATCTGCTGTCTTGCTTTTTTTATGTAAAAAGCGAAGTCAGCAGTCGGGATTCGGTCAAATTTAATCAAATCAACGGCATACAGAAGGAGAGTGTAATGGCTCGAAAATACACAAAAGAGGAATTAAAAGAAAGACTTCAGCGTTCCATATATAAAGTAGTAGCAGAAGAAGGCATCGAAGGCGTTACCGTCCGTAAAGTATCAAAGGGATGCGGGCTTTCCGACCCGTATATTTATCAGTGTTACAAGGATCTGTCCGATCTGATGGATCCGGAGGTGATCGTGTCCAACATCATCGACAGCACCGTATCTGTAGCAGTCAAAATGCATCTTGGATATATGGACAAGACAGCTCTCAAGGCACGAACGATCTACAAAACAGTATTTGCATTATTGTTCCAGCTTCTGCATATTGATGTGTGGAACGGGGGAATATAAAAGCAGCGAGAGGCTGCTTTTTTGTACTTTTCCGGGTATATTTTTTGGACGTAAAAAAGTACAAAACCACAACATGTTGATAAAAAATATCAAGACACAGCTACAAATTGTATTAAATTAAAAGCATGCGTTAATCGATTGACAACGGCGTATTCCATAGTGTACACTAGCGGCGTGAACAAGGGAGTGTTCACTTGAAACTAATAAGATTCCGGTCTTATTTTTCTTTTGCAAGAAAAGTTAGACGGGACATACGCGGAATAAATCATATATTAGAGAGGTGCAAAATGAAAAACTTTTCACAGTGGGAAGGTTTCAAAGGAAACCGTTGGAAAGAAAAAATCGACGTTCGTAACTTTATCTCAATGAACTACACACCATATGACGGAGATGCTTCCTTCCTGGAAGAACCAACAGAAGCAACAAACAAACTGTGGGGAAAACTTCAGGAACTGCAGAAAGAAGAACGTGCCAAAGGCGGAGTTCTGGATATGGAAACAGAGGTTGTTACATCTCTGACAGCATATGGCCCGGGATACATCGACGAAGATCTTAAAGATCTTGAAACAGTTGTTGGTCTTCAGACTGACAAACCGCTGAAACGTGCATTTATGCCATACGGTGGAATCAAAATGGCAGAGCAGGCATGCGAAACTTACGGATACAAAGTAAGCGACAAGATCAAAGACGTATTCCACAACTATGAATTCAAAACACACAACCAGGGTGTATTTGATATCTACACACCAGAGATGAAATTAGCCCGTCACAGCAAGATCCTGACAGGTCTTCCGGATACTTACGGACGTGGACGTATCGTTGGTGACTACAGACGAGTTGCTCTGTATGGTATCGATGCTCTGATCGAAGGCAAACAGAAAGACTTCGCAGCATGCGACCGTCAGGGTATGAGACGTTATGACTTCCAGCTTCGTGAAGAGATCGCAGATCAGATCCGTGCTCTTAAAGGAATGAAAGTTATGGCTGAAGCATACGGATTTGATATTTCCGAGCCGGCTAAAAATGCAAGAGAAGCATTCCAGTGGCTGTACTTTGGATATCTGGCAGCAATCAAGACTCAGAACGGTGCTGCAATGAGTGTTGGACGTATTTCCACATTCCTTGATATTTATATTGAAAGAGACCTTGAGAACGGAACTCTTACAGAGAAAGAAGCTCAGGAGCTTGTTGACCACATGGTAATGAAATTCCGTATGGTTAAATTTGCCCGTATTCCTTCTTACAACCAGCTGTTCTCCGGTGACCCGGTATGGGCAACTCTGGAAGTTGCAGGTATGGGACAGGACGGACGTTCCATGGTAACAAAGAACGACTTCCGTTTCCTGCATACACTGGAAAACATGGGACCGGCTCCGGAACCGAACCTTACAGTTCTGTATTCTTCAAGACTGCCTGAAAACTTCAAAAAATATACAGCTGACATCTCTGTACTGACAAGTTCTGTTCAGTATGAGAACGATGATGTTATGCGTCCGGTATGGGGTGATGACTACAGCATCTGCTGCTGTGTATCCGCTACTGAGACAGGTAAGGAAATGCAGTTCTTCGGAGCTCGTGCAAACCTTGCAAAATGCCTTCTTTACGCTATCAACGGTGGTGTTGATGAGAAGACAAAACAGCAGGTAGGACCGAACTATCAGCCGATTACTTCTGAGTATCTTGATTATGACGAAGTAGTTGCTAAATATGACAAGATGATGGACTGGCTGGCTCATCTGTATGTTGGAACACTGAACATGATCCACTACATGCATGACAAATACTACTATGAAGCAGCAGAGATGGCTCTGATCGATACAAAGGTTGACCGTTCTTTCGCAACTGGTATCGCAGGATTCTCTCACGTAGTAGACTCCCTGTCCGCTATCAAATATGCAAAAGTTAAAGCTGTTCGTGATGAAGACGGAATCACAACAGACTTCATCGTAGAAGGTGACTTCCCACGTTATGGTAACGATGATGACAGAGCAGATGAGATCGCAACAACACTGCTTTCTACATTCCTTGAGAAACTGAAACATATCCATACCTATCGTGATTCCAAACCTACTACTTCCATCCTTACCATCACATCCAACGTTGTTTATGGTAAAGCTACAGGATCTCTTCCGGATGGAAGAAAAGCAGGCGAACCGCTGGCACCTGGTGCCAACCCGTCCTATGGAGCAGAGCAGAACGGACTTCTTGCATCCCTCAACTCTGTTGCAAAACTGGACTATGAAGATGCTCTTGATGGTATCTCCAATACTCAGACCATCAACCCGGATGCTCTGGGACATACAGAAGAAGAACGTACAGAGAACCTTGTTCGTGTGCTTGACGGATACTTTGATCAGGGTGCTCATCACCTCAATGTTAACGTATTCGGTAAAGAAAAACTGATTGATGCTATGGAACATCCGGAAAAAGAAGAGTATGCAAACTTCACAATCCGTGTATCCGGATATGCCGTTAAATTCATCGACCTTACAAGAGAGCAGCAGCTGGATGTTATTGCCAGAACCTGCCACGACAGAATGTAATAATGAGTGAAGAAATCAAAGGATATGTCCATTCTCTGGAAAGCTTCGGATCAGTAGACGGACCGGGCGTCAGATATGTGATATTCCTGAGTGGATGTGCAATGCGCTGCCAGTTCTGCCATAATCCGGACACCTGGAAAATGGGAGAGGGGCAGCAGTACACCCCGTCTCAGCTTCTGAAACAGGCTCTTCGCTATAAGAATTACTGGGGTAACAAAGGCGGGATCACTGTGAGTGGAGGAGAACCTCTTCTTCAGATTGATTTCCTGATTGAATTTTTCCGTCAGGCAAAGGCCGCAGGAGTTCATACGACTCTTGATACCAGTGCCAATCCTTACACAGAAAAGGAACCTTTTTATTCCAAATGGCTGGAGCTTATGAAGTATACTGATCTTGTTCTTCTGGATATCAAGCAGATTGACGAAGAAGAACATATCAAGCTTACAGGACAGTCCAACAAAAATATTCTGGCAATGGCACGGAAATTGTCAGATATGGGAAAACCGATGTGGATCCGCCACGTACTGGTTCCGGGAGGCAGCGATAAAGATGAGTATCTCCACAGGCTTGCAGATTTTATCCATACTTTAAAAACAGTGGAGAGAGTCGAAGTGCTTCCGTACCATACACTTGGTGTATTTAAGTGGGAACAGCTAGGAATTCCTTATCCGCTGGAAGGTGTCAGACCACCTTCGAAGGAACGGATCGACAATGCCAGAGAAATTCTGGGAGCGATATAAACCGGTCAGAAGACTGGAAAAGAAAAAGATCTCAATGCCAGTTATGGCAGAGAGGTCTTTTTTTTACCCTTTTTTTGTTGTACAATAATACAATATCTCTGAGAAATGGAGGGATACAATGGCGAAAAAGAGAAAAAAACCCAAGATGGAGTTCCGTTACTACCAGATGCCGGCGGGGAGCCCGATCCTGGCATTGCTGGGGCAGAAGTGGCGGCAGAATTATGGCAAAGGTGTGGATTATCTTCATTTTCATAATTATCTTGAGATCGGCTTTTGCTATGAAGGAGAGGGGCATCTGATTCTGGGAGAGGATATGGTGCGTTTTCATGGAAGAGAGTTTACGGTCCTTCCACCGAATTATCCTCATACTACTAACAGTGATCCGGGAGATCTTAGCCAGTGGGAGTATCTGTTTATCGATCTAGAGGGATTTCTTCGGAAATTTCTGGACAATCCTGTAAAAGCAGAAAAAATGATCCAGCGTATTTATTCCAAACCACTGTTTCTAAAAGAAGCAGACAATACCTCTGTAGCAGCCAAGATCCTCAAGATCATGGACATCATGCGAAATGGCGAGGAATTTTATCTTGAGGAAGCAAAAGGAATTCTTGCGTCACTTCTGGCAGAAATTGCCAGAATGAATCGAAATGAAGCAGAGGAGAGAGTTCCGGAAGAAAAGGGAAAGATCACGAACATGATCTCCAGATCTCTCGATTACATATCCGATCACTACATGGAAGATATCAAGATCGAAAATCTCGCAAAGAGCTGTCATATCAGTGAGACGCATTTCCGACGGCTTTTTACCTCTTATATGAAAGTAAGCCCGCTGGAATATATCAATACCGTGCGAATCCAGACTGCCTGTGATCTTCTGCAGAAAACAGATGCGCCGGTGGCGGATATTGCCCACAAGTGCGGATTTACGACAAACTCAACGTTTAACCGGAACTTTAAGCAGCTTATGGGAGTTACCCCGATCGAATGGCGAAAACGCCCGGAAAGTTACGAACAGCAGATCCTGAAATTCGACATCCACTCAGAAGAGGGATGGTAGAGTGCTTACCAGAGAAATCTGTTTATGATAAATCAGAAGGAAACGTGTCTGAAAAAGACAGAAAGGAATTTTTTAATGTACGATTACAAAATTGTAGAGCAGGTATCCCGGAAGAAAAAAAGCATGTCCGGTATCCTGCGAAAAGTCATGATCATTTTTGCCGTGTTCTTTGTAATACTCGGAATCACGATCTCTCAGTCCTTCATGCTTGCAGGATTTTTGCTGGCGGCACTTTATTTCGTGTATGATGTCTTCAGCCAGAAAGATTACGAGTACACACTTGAGAGCGATACACTTACCATCGATGTGATCTATGGCAAGAAATACCGCAAGACCGCTCATGTCCTGGAACTCAAAAACATGGAAGTGACCGCGCCGCACTGGCATGAGAGTGTTGCGAAATACAAGAAAAACGGCGGCACGGAAAAACTTAAGAAATACGATTATACCTCCTACGATGATGAGGTTCCGTACTACACAATGATCGTGACAGAGGACGGAAACAAAATAAAACTTCTTCTTGATCTGACGGATGAGATGCTGCATACCATAAAAACCCTGCATCCTCAAAAAGTCTATTTTGCATAAAATGTGAAAAAATATGTGAAATATGTACAAAAAATGAATGAAAAATTTATGAAATAAGAACAAAGACCTCTCTTGGAAACAAAGAATCTATGCATTCTGTCGAAAAGAGAGGATTTTTTTCATCAAAATGATACGACAAAAAACGCATGAATGCGAAAAACAAACAAAAAACCCAAAAACAAAGCATGTGAATAGTGCGAAATACACAAAATGGTCGAAAATGCATATTATGTAAATGATTCTGCAAACTATCCTATTGAATCGGATGCTATAATTGGTTCATAAGCAATTCGGGGTAAAAGAATACGCTTAATAAAAGGAGGACATCTAAATGAAGAAAAAATTACTTGCAGTATTAATGACAGGTATTATGGCAGCATCCTTTGCCGGCGCAGCTACAACTGTTTACGCAGCAGACGATGACAATACCTTAACCGTATGGGCATGGGATCAGAACTTCAACATCAAATCCATGCAGATGGCTGGTGAGCAGTATGCAAAAGATCATGATGGATTTGCAGTAGACGTTATTGAGACATCTTCTGATGACTGCCAGACCAAACTGACAACAGCAGCTAATGCAGGTGACTACAGCACACTTCCGGACATCGTTCTGATGCAGGACAACAGCTATCAGAAATATCTGAAGAGCTATCCGGACGCTTTCACAGATCTCAAAGATATGGACATCAACTGGGATGATTTCGGAAAACTGAAACAGTCCTATTCAATGGTAGATGACACACATTATGGTGTTCCGTTCGACAACGGTGCTGTTATCGCCTGCTATCGTACAGATATCCTTGACGAAGCTGGATACACACTGGATGACCTGACAGACATCACATGGTCCAAATTCATGGAAATCGGTAAAGACGTTCATGAAAAGACCGGTAAATACCTCCTTACAAGCGAAGCTACAGGCGGCGACACTCTGATGATGATGATGCAGTCCTGCGGAGCTAACTTCGTAAATGAAGACGGAGAAGCTTATATCGTTGGAAACGACACAGCAGAAAAATGCATCAACCTTTATGTAGACCTTGTTAAAAACGACGTTGTTAAACTCGTAAACAACTGGGATGAGTACATTGCAACAATCACAAGCGGCGAGGCTGCTGGTATCGTAAATGGTAACTGGATCACAGCTACTCTGATGTCCACAGAAGACCAGAAGGGTCTGTGGCAGATTACAACAATGCCGAAAGTTGACGATGTAGAGAGCGCTACAAACTATGCAAACAACGGTGGATCTTCCTGGTATATCACATCCAACTGCAAGAACGTAGAACTCGCAGAAGACTTCCTTGCAAGTACCTTTGGTTCCAGCACAGACTTCTATGATGCAATCCTTCCGGCATCAGGTGCAATCTCCTGTTATCTGCCGGCTGGTGAGTCTGAAGTTTACAATGAGCCAAATGAATTCTTCGGTGGACAGCCAATCTTCTCAACAATTGTAGAATACTCTTCTCATATTCCGGAGTTCACAAAAACACCGTACCACTATGAAGCAAGAGAATGTGTCAACACAGCAGTTATTAATATCGTAAATGGTACATCTGTAGAGGATGCTCTTCAGGAAGCACAGGATACACTTGCATTCAAGATGACAGAGTAATCTGATCAGGACTAAAAAGTAAACAAATTGCAGTTAATGAAGGCGGGGGACTGCTTGCAGTCCCCCGTCGTGCGTCAAAACTGAGCTTCGAAAGGGGGAGTTCCTGTGAATTCCAAGAAAAAAGGCATGTCATTGATCGCGAAACAGAGAGCTGCCGGATGGATTTTCCTTCTGCCGGCAACACTGATGATCGCAATCATGAGTTTTTATCCAATGATCCGTGCATTTATCATTTCTTTACAGACAGGTGCCGGAGCAAACATGCGGTTCGCAGAACCAATTTTCAGTAACTATCAGCGTATCATGGCTGATAAGGTATTCCAGCAGTCAATTGTCAATACGTTCCTGTATCTGATCATTCAGGTGCCGATCATGCTGGTACTTGCAATCTTACTTGCACAGCTTCTTAACAATAAAGACCTGAGATTCAAGGGATTTTTCCGTACATGTGTATTCCTTCCATGTGCAACATCTCTGGTTTCCTACTCACTGATCTTCCGTTCCATGTTTGCTACAGATGGTCTGATCAACAGTATTCTGATCAAACTTGGAATCTTATCTACCGGCTATAACTTCCTGGGAAATTCCGCCAGTGCCAAGGTTGTTATCATCCTTGCCCTGATCTGGAGATGGACAGGATACAACATGGTATTCTATCTTGCCGGCCTTCAGAATATTGAATATTCTGTATATGAGGCAGCAAAGATTGATGGCGCCAACGGCTGGAAGACTTTCTGGAAGATTACTGTTCCGCTTCTGAAACCGACAATTATCATGACATTTATTATGTCTATCAATGGTACACTGCAGCTGTTTGATGAGTCTGTCAACCTGACAAAAGGTGGTCCGGCGAACTCAACGATCACAATGTCCCATTATGTTTACAATACATGTTTTATCAACGTACCGAATTTTGGATATGCATCAGCAATGTCATTCCTTATATTCATTATGGTAGCTGTACTTGCATTTATCAACTTGAAAGTAGGTGATACACGTGACTAAGAAAAACAAATCAGCAATTCAGAGAAGATTGATTCCTACCTATATTTTTCTGATCATCGTGTCATTTATTTCGGTATTTCCGTTATACTGGATGATCTCAGCCGCAACTAATACATCAACAGATGTATCCCGTGGACGAATTATTCCGGGAAGTTACTTCATGGAAAACTTCAAAAACCTGACATCTCAGCAGCCACTGTGGAGAGCACTTGGAAACTCTTTCTTTTATGCGATCCTCACAACCGTGATCTGTCTGCTGATCTGCTCTATCGCAGGATATGGTTTTGAAGTTTATCATGATAAGGCAAAAGACAGACTGTTCTCCGTTCTGCTTCTGGCAATGATGGTTCCTCAGGTTGCTACCATGGTTCCGTTATTCAAGATGTTCTCCAAAGCAGGACTTCTGAATACAGCAGTTGGTTTTATCCTTCCGATCATTTCTACACCGTTTATGATCATGATGTTCCGTCAGAACGCAAGATCCTTCCCTGTAGATATTATCGAGGCAGCTCGTATCGATGGACTGAGCGAAGTAAGAATCTTCTTACAGATGTTCATTCCTACTATGAAATCTACATATGCAGCTGCAGCAGTTATTACCTTCATGAATGCATGGAACTCTTACCTGTGGCCGAAGGTAATCATGACTGATAACAAGGCGATGACAATGCCAATGTTGATCGCCAACCTGATCACAGGTTATGTAACAGACTATGGTATGCTGATGTGCGGCGTATTATTCTGTTCCATCCCGACAATGGTTGTATTCTTCGTACTGCAGAAACAGTTCGCAGAAGGTATTACCGGAGCGGTTAAGTAAATCAGCGGATTTCGAATGTTTACAGAATTACGGAAATTGCGAAGCAATGGAGTAATTCGGGAGAGATTACAACAATGAACTAAAAAAGGATGCTGCGTGGTCCAGTGGGTATATTGCATAATATGTCCCGTACAGATTATGCGGCATCCTTTTTTGCAAAATCCAATAACAGGAGGATAAGAATGAAAGTTTTTGATTATTCTTTAGTAAAGGATCCACAGTATTTCAAAGATGGAAGAATGGACGCACATTCTGACCATACATATTACAGAGATGGAGAGGAAGCGCAGGAAAAAGAAACTTCCTTCCGTTATGACCTCAACGGAATCTGGAAATTCCACTATGCCCGTAACTATGGAAGTGCGATTCCGGGATTCGAAAAAGAAGAATATTGCTGCAGAGACTGGGATGATATCCGTGTACCGGCCCATATCCAGATGGAAGGATATGATGCACCTCAGTATGCTAACGTACAGTATCCGTGGGAAGGCCACGAGGACATCCATCCGGGTGAGATTCCGGAGCATTTCAATCCGGTTGCAAGCTACGTGAAATACTTTGAAGTGCCGGAAGAAATGCAGGGGAAACGTCTCTTTATCTCCTTCCAGGGAGCAGAGAGCGGCATTGCATTATGGCTCAACGGACACTTTGTTGGATACAGTGAAGATTCTTTTACACCGTCAGAATTTGAACTGACCGAATATGTAAAAGAAGGCGAAAACAAACTCGCAGCACAGGTATTCAAATGGACAGCAAGCAGCTGGTGCGAGGACCAGGACTTCTTCCGTTTCTCCGGAATTTACAGAGATGTTTACCTTTATACTGTACCGGAAGTTCATGTTTATGACCTTCAGATCCGTGCGATCCCGGATGAAACATTAAGTGCAGCAGCACTTGAGATCAGAACAAATACCTGGGGAAAAGGCACAGTTAAGATCACTCTTTCCAAAGATGGAGAGACCGTGATCGAGGGCAAAAAAGCACTCGACGGAGAAGAGATTTATTCCTGGAAAGTAGCAGATCCGGTACTCTGGAGCGCAGAAGAACCACAGCTTTATGACCTGACACTGGAAGTTTATAATGAGGCAGGAGAGCTTCAGGAAGTGATCCCACAGAGAGTTGGATTCCGTCGTTTCGAGATGAAAGACGGCATTATGACACTGAATGGAAAACGTATCGTATTCAAGGGTGTTAACCGTCATGAATTCAGTTCTGTAAGCGGAAGACACGTATCCGAAGAAGAACTCCGCAAAGACCTTAAGACCATGAAGCAGAACAATATCAATGCGATCCGTACCTGTCATTATCCGGATGCATCCCTGATCTATCAGATCTGCGATGAATACGGAATCTATATGATCGATGAGACAAACCTGGAATCCCACGGTTCCTGGGATGTTGCTGAATTTACAAAGGATTATACCTACGTTGTACCGCACGACAAACCGGAATGGCTGGATATGATGCTTGACCGTGCAAACTCCATGTATCAGAGAGACAAAAACCACACGGCGATCCTGATCTGGTCCTGCGGAAATGAGTCCTTCGGAGGCAAGGATATTTTTGAAATGTCCCAGTTCTTCCGCAACACAGACCCGACCCGTCTGGTTCACTATGAAGGTCTTTGCCATGACCGCAGATATAACGATACCAGCGATATGGAAAGCCAGATGTACCCGTCTGTAGAGGCAATCAAAGAGTTCCTTGCAAAAGATGATTCTAAGCCGTTCATCTGCTGTGAATACACTCATGCGATGGGAAATTCCTGTGGTGCAATGCACAAATATACAGATCTGACCGACACAGAACCGAAGTATCAGGGTGGATTTATCTGGGACTACATTGACCAGTCTATCTACAAAAAAGACCGCTACGGCAAAGAGTTCCAGGCGTATGGCGGCGACTTCGGAGAACGTCCGACAGACTACAACTTTAGTGGAAATGGTATCGCATACGGTGGAAACAGAGATGCTTCTCCGAAGATGCAGGAAGTCAAATTTAACTACCAGAACATCACAGCAGAAGTCAGTGCAGACAGCGTAAAAGTCATCAACAAAAACCTGTTTGTGAACACAGATATTTTTGACTGTAAAGTAACTGTTGCAAAGAATGGTAAAGTGATCCGCAAGGCTTCTCTTGCAACGGCAGTTGCTCCATTAAGCGAAGAAACCTATGCACTTCCGCTCGCAAAAGAAGAGAAACCAGGCGAATATGCAGTGACTGTTTCCTTCCATCTGAAAGAAGATAAAGCATGGGCAGAAGCGGGACATGAGGTAGCTTTTGGACAGTATGTATACCAGGTTGAAGAACCGAAAAAGACCTGCCCGGAAGGTGTAAAAGTGATCCGCAGTACACACAATATCGGTGTCAGAGGAGCGCATTTTGAAGTACTTTTCTCTGTATTGAACGGCGGTCTGGTATCTTATAAATATGCCGGAAAAGAAATGATCGAGGCAATTCCAAAGCCGAACTTCTGGCGTGCACCAACCGATAATGACTGTGGAAACCTTATGGGAATGCGTTACGGACAGTGGAAGATCGCCAGCATGTACTTAAGCCACAAAGACTTCCGTCAGGGACCATACGGCCCGGGAAATGAGCCGGAAGTAGAGGGAAATGAGAAGACTGTAAAAGTGACTTACACGTATCTCATGCCGACCACACCACTCAGCGAATGCAGACTTTCCTATGAAGTATCCGGTGATGGAAGAGTAAAGACAACCCTCAGTTATGACCCAGTCAAAGAACTTGGTGACATGCCGGAATTTGGTGTGATCTTCAAATTCAATGCAGATTATGACCGTGTGGAATGGTACGGACTTGGAGAGGCAGAGACCTATTCTGACCGTAAAAAAGGAGCAAAACTTGGCATCTATGCAAACAAAGTCGCAGACAATATTGCAAGATATATGGTTCCGCAGGAATGTGGTGCAAAAGAAGAAGTGCGCTGGGCAAAAGTAACTGACCGCAAGGGAAGAGGAATGCTCTTTGAGATGGATGAGAACAATGGTCCAATGATGTTCTCAGCACTTCCATACACTCCGCATGAGATGGAAAATGCAATGCATCCATACGAACTTCCGGAGGTTCATTACACTGTTGTACGTGTTGCAAAAGACCAGATGGGAATCGGTGGAGATGACAGCTGGGGAGCACGCACACACGAAGAATATTTACTGGAAACCGATAAAAAGATGGAATTTTCCTTTGTATTTAAAGGACTTTAAGAGGAGACAACATGGCGAAACAGATGAAATACGGACGTTACCTTCATGGTGGAGATTATAACCCGGAGCAGTGGCTTGACCGCCCGGATATCCTTCAGAAAGACATCGAATATTTCAAAAAAGCACATATCAACACTGTATCGGTAGGGATTTTTTCCTGGGCTGTTCTTGAACCGGAAGAAGGAAAATATAACTTCGACTGGCTGGAAGAGATTATCAATAATCTTTACAAAGAAGGCATCTATACCATCCTTGCAACTCCGTCAGGAGCAAGACCAAAATGGATGGCAGACAAATACGAAGAAGTCCTTCGTATGGACCCGGACAGAACAAGAAGATTTTTCGGAGGCAGACATAATCACTGCTTTACCTCTCCGGTATACAGAGAAAAAGTCCATGCGATCGATAAGAAATTAGCCGAAAGATTCGGCAAACATCCGGCAGTTATGCTGTGGCACATCTCCAACGAGTTCGGTGGAGAATGCCATTGCCCGCTGTGCCAGGCGAAGTTCAGAGAATGGCTGAAAGAAAAATATGGCACGATCGAAAACCTCAACAAGAGCTGGTGCACAACATTCTGGAGCCACATTTACAACAGCTTTGATCAGATAGAAAGCCCATCCACGAAGGGTGAAAATGAACTTCATGCACTGAAACTTGACTGGAAGCGTTTTGTCACAGATCAGACGATCGACTTTATCAAAAATGAGGTTGATGCGATTCGTGAAGGAGGTTCTGAACTGCCTGTGACCGCCAATCTGATGTATGATTTTGACGGTCTGGATTACAAAAAATTCAAAGATGTTCTTGATATTGTATCCTGGGACAACTATCCGGGATGGCACAAAAAAGAGGAATATGTCACTGCTGTTGACGCGGCAATGCAGCACGACCTGATGCGCAGCATCAAGAAAGCACCGTTCCTTCTTATGGAATCCTGTCCATCTGCGACGAACTGGAAACCGATCAATAAACTTAAGAAACCGGGAATGCTTCTGGCAGGATCTTTGCAGGCAGTTGCTCACGGTTCTGACAGCGTGCTGTATTTCCAGCTCCGCCAGAGCCAGGGTGCTTCCGAGAAATTCCACGGTGCAGTGATCGACCATTATGGCAAAGATGATACCCGCGTTTTCCGCGAAGTAACAGAAGTCGGAGAAGTTCTGGAACAGATCCAGGAGACGGTTGGAACCACTATGAGATCACAGGCAGCTGTTCTCTATGACCGTGAAAACGACTGGGCGATCGCGGATGTGCAGGGACCGAGAAATGTAGATATGCATTATCGTGAAAATGTACAGAAGAACTACCGTGCACTGAGAGAACAGGGACTGAATGTCGACATTATTGCAATGGAACATGACCTTGCAGACTACAAAGTTCTGGCAGCTCCGATGGCATATATGTTCAAAGACGGATACGAAGAAAAACTCCGCACCTATGTAGAAAATGGAGGAACTCTGGTACTTTCCTACTGGTCCGGACTGGTAGACGGTACAGACAAATGCTTCCTTGACGGAACTCCATACGGACTGATGGACGTAACAGGAATCCGCAGTGCAGAGATCGACGCTCTTTATGACTGGGAAGAAAACCATGCGATCCCACAGGCTGGAAGCCACCTCGGAATCAGCAATGTATATTCCTGCAAGAACCTCTGCGAACTGGTTGAAGTTTCCGATGCGGAAGTGCTGTTGCGCTACGGCGAAGACTTCTATCAGGGATATCCGGTGCTGACACACAAGGCATTCGGCAAAGGCCACGTATACTATGTATGCGCGGATATGGAACTTGGATTCTATCAGGACTTCTACGGCAGAGTAGCTGCAGAAGCAGGTCTGAAATCCCCGATCGAATTCATTCCGGAAGGCGTTGCCGTGACCGTAAGAGAAAGCGAAGACACCGAATACCTCTTCATCCAGAACTATGCGCGCAAGCCACAGGCTGTTCCAGTTCCGGCAGAGTATGAACTGCTCTATGGAACCGAAAGCGAAGTCATGGCACCGCTGCAGACAAGGATTTTGAAGAAACACAAATAAAAAATAAGACAGAAAAAAGTTCCCGGCACTTTGCCAATGCCATCCTTATCTAAATGACATTGGACATTTTGCCAGGAACTTTTTTTTATGCAGATATCAATGGATAAATATATCTCCAAATACTGACCAATTCTACTTTGACAAGCTGTTTGCATCGGATTGGGCGGGGGATTTGTTTCTCGATGCAGAAGCTATTTTAAATTCAATTCTTTAAGCAAATCTTCCTGAGAAACAGATGGCTGATAATCAGGATCGCCATTTTTATAGGCGTTCATAATTGCCTGTTCGTCGGGATCAGGCACAACCTGTTCGATATTATCAAGAGCAAAAGTGGAGAGAATCAGATCCCAGACTTTTTGCGCATCCTCTTCGCTCATAACAGTAACAGCTCCGAAAATTCGTTCTTTTATACTGGACATAGTATCACACTCCTTTATAAATCTGACCACGGTTTCCGATATCGATGATATCTATTATGATACCATTAACATTAAATAAAACTCTGAAATTTCCTACACGAAGACGATATCCGTCGGTACCCTGTAATTTCTTTATATCACCCTCCAACGGAAGTCTGGAAATGGCTGCTATCAATCTTTTCTGCGAAGGAATATCCTGGCGTTTTAAAAATTTGATTGCCTTTTTGGAATATGAAATTTGAAACAATAGAAAACCTCCCTACATAAATTATAGTCGAATCATATTCAATTTTTTATCTTATGTAGGTGTAGTTTGATTATAAAAAAAACATGAGAATACGTCAATATATATGAAATCTAATTTGGGGTAGTATTTTGTCGAAAAGTTTCTTATGCAGGCATCGCCTCCAGATGTGTGAACTACTCGGCAACAAGTTACCAGAGCATCTGAAATCTGGCGGGATACCG